>Ga0187893_10000611_pt1 | contig 91573 bp, 84 predicted proteins | sample MA1701074metaG_FD_139574 | JGI IMG/M metagenome (GOLD analysis project Ga0187893, IMG submission 139574) | White microbial mat communities from a basaltic lava cave in the Kipuka Kanohina Cave System on the Island of Hawaii, USA - MA170107-4 metaG ... | reverse complement strand
TAGTGCTCCGTCTCGATCGAGTTTTTGGGTAGTGCGGGCCTCTGGCCCGCACAAATCGGCCAATCGAGAATTGCGGGCGGGACGCCCGCACTCCCCAACCCGACGTTTCGATCGAGACACCCCACTAGAGCCGGATTCTACGGAAGTTGATCCAGGCCAAGCGGGCGATAAGCAGGTCCTGCGTGTAGGTGTCGTTCGCGTCGGACGCCGCCATCCGCTGGATCGCGAAGCTCACGCAGTCGCCGATGGCGAAGGTGCCGGAAGGGATGGTTGCCGCGACCAGGAAGGCGATGCCCCCCGCGGCTGTCGGTCCCGCGACCACGTTCGTCGCGCTGCCCTCGACGATGCCGGTCGCCGCGTCGCGGGCCAGGTCCCAGTCGACTCGAAGCGAGACGTTGCCCGAGGCGGCCGCCGCGGCCTGCACCGGCACGATCAGTTCGGCGTCGTCGTCCACGTCGCACCAGTCCTCGATGAGCACCGCCTGCGATCGCCAGCCGCCGTCGCTGGTGCTGGTCACTTGTGTCGCGGGGATCGTGCTGTGTGCGCCCGAGTTGGTGGCGAGCTGGCTGACGACGACGCTGCCGACGTTGTAGCCGAGAATCCCCGCGATCCCCCGGAGCAATAGCGGCCGCAGGGGCCGGCCCGTGCCGGCCAGGGTGTACTGACCGTTGGCCGGATCGAACTTGATGTGGTCGAAGGCGGTGCCAATCATCCGAGGAGCGATGATCGTGTTGCCGCCGGGGATGGATTGGATGATGAAGATGGGCCAGGCGCGATAGGCCGACTCGTAGATCGCGACCCGATCGTCGGCCTCGACGAACTTTTCGTGCAGGTTGTAGAGTTGGACGTCCCCGGGAGGCTCGTAGAGATCGAGCTGGGCGCGAACCTCATCCATGAGTTCGAAGGCCCCGCGGTTGTCGGCGTCGCCGTGCCGCGGGTCGTCACCCGCCCGAAGCATCTGCGTCGCGACCAGAACGACGAACCTGGCGCCGCGCCTGTTGTCAGAGGTCTCCGGGGCCGTCAACTCCTCGGTGAAGGCGACGTAGGCGGCGGGAAGCCGCTCTCGCTTGATGGCGTCGCGCAGGGCGGGCCGGTAGCCGCCTGAAAAGCCGCGCACGGTGGCGAAGGCCTGCGAGCCGCCGATCGTCGCCGCGGCCAATCGGTTGACGAGTGCATCCTCGAGGTCACCCACTCTGGACATCGACGGTCTCCCGGGTTAGTCGAGCTGCGAGACGCCGGCGCTGCCGATTGAATCCGCGTCGCCAAACGGCAAGCCGTGGGCACGGATTCTCGCGCTTGCGCCGCTAAACATCCCGTAGGCTCTCGCGACTCATGGTTCGCTGCGGGCCGCTGACTTCGCCCACGATGCCCAGCGCCGCGTTTTCCTTCAGGGCCAGTGATGAGGGCAATTGCACCAGTCCCGAGGCGACTCGGCTCAGCCAGGTCACGGCCTCCTCACGGCGGCGCACGATGTCCTCCGGCACCGGCGGCCTTCGACTATGCAGTCGGTAGGAAACCAGATCGAGCACGAACGATTTCAGCACCGCCGCCACCTCCGCCGCGCCGGTCAGATCGATCGGGACGGTGTAACGCGCTGCCAGGTAGCTGTTGGCCTCGCCCTCGGCGCCGAGGCGGGCCTCGTCCACCTTTTCCTCGTCCGCCGAGCCGCTGCCGGCGTCATCGGTAAGCTGGACGTAGGCCGCCGTGCCGAGGCGGCTCTCGATGTCGGCGTTGGTTATGTAGGCCATGACGGTCATCCGCCTTGTGCGGCTTGCTCGCAAGCTTCATGAAGCTGGGCGGGGCGCGGGATCAGGGCGGCGCGAATCGACGTGGGCCAATCCGCGCCGCCCACCGGACCGACGGCCGCACTCCGCCGGCCAGCTCCTTTCCCCGCTCCGGACGATCACACGAAATCGGTCCGCACGGCGAACTGCCAGTAGCCGTAGGCGAGGCGATAGCGGGCCCGCACGCCGAACAGGAACTTCTCGCGGCGGAACCCCTCGTCGGAATCCTCGGTGAGGGCGTTGAACTCGACCGGTTCGCGGTCCTGGAAGATGAACGGTCGAATGACGCCGTCGGTCTTCAGCAGGTACCACTTGGACTTGTCGGTGAGCCACGGCAGGGAGATCACCCGTGCCAACCCCTGGAGGACGTTGGCCTCGCCGCCGGTCAGGGTGGCGCTGATGGCCTCGGTGGCGGTGAAGAGCATGGTGGGCGGCACGACGCACGCCAGGCCGCTCGTGGCGATCAGAATGGGCTCCGCCTGGTCGTCCTTGAAGGCGAGCATGGCCCCGAGTGCGGCCTTCAGCGCTTCCTTGAATTCGTCGACCGTCGGCGAGTCGGTGGCCGCGGCGTCGAAGGTGAGCAGGTTGCTCTGGTTTCCCGAGGCGCCGGAGACGTGGGCGGTGTTGAAGAAGCTGACGCCGTCGTAGCTGTTGTTGCCGGCGGTCTCCCCGTTGATGAGAAGCTGGGAGATGAGGTAATCCTTGTGGGTCGCGGCGCGCTGGGCCAGTTCGGCGACCCGCAGGCGAATCTGACCGGTCTGGTCGTCGCTAATCTCGTCGCGATCGACCTCGATGGTGGCCTCGTACTTGAGGTTTTCTACCGAGTAGCTCTCGATGCGCAGGCCCTGGGCCAGCCGCCCCTGTCCCCACTCCCTGATTTTGGGCACGGTGCCGAGCCAGCGGTAATCCTCCCGATCACCGGTGGAGACGACCCGGGTGGCGAGGTCGAGATAGAAGTTCGGGGTCCGATCGAGGCGATCGAAGAACTCGCTCCGAAGGCCCTTGGTCAGCAAACCAGTATTGATCACAGCCATCGCATTCGCTCCTTACCGTCCGTTTCAGTCTTGCACTTCTGTTTCTGGATTCTCGATAATCGTCGGGATTCCCACGGGCGTTACGGCAACTCGATGTACCGCATCGAGAAGACTCCGCCGACGCCGGGCGTCGCCGTGGCCTGGGTGATCCGGCCGTAGACCCGAAGTCCCGCAGCCACCGCCGTAAGATTCGGCGTCAGCACCGCCGGCACGTGGGCCGTCAAGGTTGTCAGGTTGAATGCGTTCACCAGCTCCGTCGGGTTGGAGTTGTGCGTCCCCACGCTCAGGGTTCCGGCGTCCGGCACGGTGTTGAAGGAGACCTGCATGCTGATGACCTTGATGGCTCGCTGGACGATCATGACCTGATTGGTCGTCGGGGCGGTGGTCAGGCTTGTGAGCTGAGTTTGGACCTGGCGCTCAACTTGCGGCGCAGCCATCGGCTGGATGCGCACGATGCCCAGGTTGGTTCCGACCACGGCCATGAGGAGGCCGCAGTAGCTCGCCCCGACCACCGGGATCACTCCGGTCACCTCGCTGTCGGCGGCATAGACCGGGGCGCCGACCCACGCCTGAGTGGCGTTGTTGGTGGTCAGCACGAAGTCGCCCTGGGTGTAGAGACGGACCGACAAGTCCCCGTCCAGTCCCGCGCTGTTGTCCATCTCTTCGTAGGCGATGCCGGCGAAGACATCGTTGGCCACCAGGTTTCTGGCGTATCCCGTGGCGCGGTTGATGCCGACCAGGGCGCCCTTGTAGATGTGGGCCGACGCCGCCACAGGTAACGTTCGCAGTTCCTGGTCCACGTAGCGGTTCAGCTCACGATTCGCAGTCAGTGCCATGATCCTCTTCCTCCTTCAGTCCTGCTCGACAGATCGTCGTGTGTCCTGTTCCTACTGGTGAACGCAACCGCCTTCCTAGAGACCCGCCTCGCGCTTCGCGCGGGCTACGTAGGCCTCCTCGCTGCACAGCGCCTCCAGAAACCCTTTGTTGGCGTGCCACTCCGTCCGGGCGGAGGCCTCGACGGCGCGCGCGTCCCGGTTGGTCCGGCCGGCATGATCCGCCGGCGCATTCAAGCGCCCCAACGGTACGAGAACCGGCGCGGCCTGTTGCCAGCGGTCGAACTCCTCGGGGTCTCGCTCCGCGAGCGATAGCGCCCAGTCGCGCTGGGAGGCCGCCAGCTTGCCCGCGGACATCGCCCGGGCGACCCGGTCTTCCGCTTGTCTTGCGGAATCGAGGCGTTGGAGCATCAGGATTCGGTCGGCGGCCGCGACCAGGACGATGTCCTCAGTGGCCGACTCATCAAGCGCCAGGAGTTGACGCAGCCGGTCGGACGAGTCGTCGGCCGATTCGGGCAGCGGCGCGACCTTACCGTCGGCGCCGATGACCGGTCTCATGCCAACGATCGCCGGCTTGTTGGTGAGGGCCACGGAGTGCAGCCCGACGATTCGCCGATCGCTCTTGCGGACCAGGGCCACCGGCGAGAGGTAGCGATACTGCCGGTCCTTGAGCTTCTGGGCCGCCTCTCGGGTCCATTCGACTTCCGCCCACAGGCCTGGCGACGACGCATCGGCCCTGCCCCGGGCCTGCTCGGGCGTGACCACGGAGAGCGACTTGATCCAGCCGGCTGCCGGAGCCTGCCCGGTTGGCGAGCTGTAGGCGCCGCCGAGGGTTTGATGTTCGTAATCGACCGGCAGGTCCGTGCCGTGGCTCTGAAAGGCGGCGATGGTGGCGCTTGCCGCCTGTTCATCGACCAGGAAAGAGCCGGTCAAGGTCTGTACTTCTCCCCAGGGCGCCAGGAAGATCTTGTTCGGCACTTCCGGCGTGGTAAGCACCGACGCCTCCATGGCGACCGTTTCCAGATCGGCGACGCCTTCATGCGAGGCCCGGCCGCCTTGATGAGCCGTTTCATCCGCGACATGGACTTTGACCTTCATCAGTCTTCTCCAAGGTTTTCTCACCTCTTCCTCGAGACCATCACGCACCAGTCTTGCTCAGTGTTCCCTCGGGCGAGACGGCGCCGCCGACTCCCGGCAGCACCGCGTCATTCGCGCCTGCCTGTGGGATCCCCAGCGCCGCGTGGGCCCATTGCAGCGGAATCCGCGCGCCGAGCTTGTTGACGGCGACGTCGAGCGTCTGACTGAGCTGCTCGGGGTCGAACCGCTGATCGAGCACCCGACGAAAATAGGGGACCGGCGTCTGGGTCCCGAACTGGAAACGGACGAGGGGGGCCAAGAGGTCCCTGCGCAGGGTGTGAGCCTCCTTTCGGATGTCGTCGTCGCGCAGGTCGCGGCGGACCTGGTCGTGCACCTTGGCGGCGCCGGCGCTGGCCAACATTCGGGCCGTGTCCGTCGTCAGGGTCTGTCCGAGCCACGCCTTGCTGATCTCGCGGTCGAAATAGAGGCACAGGTTTTCATAGAGGTTGGTTTCCCCGGGCGACCGCGACTGCGTGATCTGGAGATCGACGGCCTTTGAAAAGACCGCGGTCGCGTCGGCGCCGAGCTGCTTGAGCATATCCAATAGTTCGCGCTTCTCCTCGGGCGTGGCGTTGGGGGCATAACGAGCCACACGGATGGGCATGCCGAAGATCTCCGCGAAGATCAGCCAGTCCTTGATCGCGAAGTGCTTGGCCAAGAACGCCAGGGCCGTGACCCTCGAGAGCCCGCCGCGAAGCGGATGGCCGCTGGCGGAATGGGGCGCGTGAACGATGAACTTGTCGCGGGGAAGCTCGAGGCCTTCGAACTTCGCCTCCTCGGTGAGGATTCTCACCTCGCCGAACTCGCCGGTGGTCAAGCGACCGAAATCGACGGGCAACAGCTCGGCCAAACGAAGCCCGGTGGGCGCGGCCTCCCAAACCAGCTCAACCAGCGAGATGTTTCGGCCGTGAGCCAAAGCGAGGTGGGCCAGGGCTTCCTCGAAACCGGGACACGACCTCAGAGCGGCGTCGCAGAAATCAGCCGCCTCGTCGGCCAACTGCCGATCGCGCGTGACGCCGCGCGCCGAGGCCCAGCCGGGCATCTGGGCGGCGGAGACGATCTCCCAATGAAGGCCGGTCACCGCCAATCGACGGGTGTTGGCGACGCTGAAGAGGTGGGCGTCCTTCTCCTCCATCTGTTCGAAGAGCGCCATCTGCGCCGAAGCCGAGCCTTGGTCCGCCTCGCGAAAGACGGCGATCATCTTCTGCGGCGTCAGGCCGTCGGCCGGGTATTCGCGCCAGGCATCTTCCTTCATTCGCCGGACCAGCACGCCGGGGCGCGGCCGATCGCCGCCCGACGACCCAAGCGCGTTCACGATTCGTGCAATCATTCCCATTATCCGTCTCCCATTGCCGCAAGTCGGACTTTGTCGATCGACGTCACCAAATCCCGCTGCGCGCGAAGGTCAGCCGGCCCGACGTTTGCAGGCCGATCTGGTCCGCGACCGGCGCTTCACCCGCGGCGTGAAGGCCGAGAGCGGCGGCCCAGAATCGATCCGCGTGGCCGCCGGCTGACCTGTCCGCGTCGAACCGAACGTGGCCGCCGGCCGTCACGATTCGCGACAGGGAGTGCCAGTCGCCGGCGATCGCGTCGTCAACGGGGATGCGCAGCTCGCCGCGTTCGGCCAGGACGCGGAGCCGCCCGGCCATCTCGCTCTTGAGCGCGGATGAGAATGTGACTCGTTCCACGCGATGCTCCCCGAACGCGGCCGCCAGGCGCTCCGCGAGGTGCAGGCCTAGGCCCGTCGCGTCCACGCAGCAGCGGCGCACGGAGCGGCATTCGAGCAGACGGGCGATCGCGGCTTCCTGCGCCGCGAAGGGCTCGGCCTGCATGATGAGCACGCCGCGCGTCATGAATCGATCACCCAGCCGCTCCCACAGCCACACGGCGGTGACGTCCCGGATGCGCCCGACGTCGATGCCCGCATAGATGGCGGCGTCCCGGCGCCTCAAGGTTCCCCAATCGACGATGGTTTCGAGTTGTGGGTCCTGGCATTGTCGGATCAGTTCGTAGGGCATGAAACTGGTGGTCTCGTCGACGAATTCGCAGCAGAACTCCTGCCGCCAGGCTTGGTCGTCGGCGATTCCGTCGCGCATCGCCTGAACGTCGACCGTCAGCCCCTGGGCGACCGCGTCGGCGAGTGGCATCGTCTGATGTACGAACTGGGCATTATCCGCCAGGCGATGAAACATGTTCTTGCAGCCGCGCGGCGTGGAGGCGACGTCCAGCTCGCCCGCCCCCCTCAGCACCGTCGGGAACAGCGCCGCCCAAATCTCCCAGTCGCCCGTGTGCATGGCGAATTCGTCGAGCAGCACGTCGCCGGTGAAGCCGCGGGCCGTTTGCGGGTTGGCCGGCAGCCCAATGACCCGCGTGCCGGCCGGCAGGACGATTTCCAACTGCCGCAGCGTCGTGTTCTTGTAGAAGCCGTAGCCGCGCCACTCGTGCCAAATGTTCAGGCTCAGGCAATGGCGGCGAATCTTGTCCATGACTTCCTGGCTTTGCCTCTCGCCGGCGGAGAGGATGATCTGGTTCCGCCTGCGGGCCAGGCCCCGCAGGAGCCGCCGCAGGCCGAAGGTGAAGCTCTTGCCGGTCTGTCGGGCCCAGCAATTCCAGGTGAACCGAGCGTCGCTGGAGACCGCGGCGCGTTGATAGGGGAGCAGCGCGAGCACGCGGTCCGTCGCCTTTCCGCGGGGCCGCCGATTGGAACGCTTACGCCCGGCCACTAGCGGCGGCCATTGCCTCCGAAAACTCAACCACCAGTCTTGCTCGGTGTTTCCTGACGGAGGGGCGCGCGGCGGTTCGTGTCGATCGCAACTCGACATCGATCAAGGTGTTGCGGGAATCGCGGGGATGCCTTGAACGAAATTCCTTGGCCGGGAGACGGAAGATCGAATAAGCTCCGCGGTCGAGGGATCGCAGCATGGTCAGGAGGATCGCTGCCGGGATTGCGATGGTTCTTGCGGCGGCGGGGGCATCGGTCGCGCAGGCCGGCGCATTGTTCGTCTCTCGACCCGGCCAGGTTGTCCAACTTCTCGACCGCAACGGCGACGGGGACTTTCTCGATTTCGCGGAGGCCACGACCTACGCCCAGGGGCTGTCGTCGTCGGTGGGGGCCCTCGTGAGCGACGGCGATCGGCTGTTCATGGTTGATCCGCTCGTCGCGTCCGTCGTGGTCATGGTGGACGTCAACGGCGACGGTGATGCCCTGGATGCTTCCGAGGCGATCGTCTTTGGACAGTTGCCCTTGGGAAATCCTCCGCCCGTCATGACCGCACTGGCCAAAGACGGCGACGGCAGTCTCCTCACGGTCGATTCCACGACCGGCGCGGTCTTTCGGCTGCGCGATGTGAACGGCGATGGAGACGCCCTGGATTCGGAAGAGGTTGTTCAGGTCGCGACGGGCATGACTCTGGCTACGGCCCTTGCCGTCCGCCCCGACGGGAATGTGCTGGCCTCGCAGAACTCCTCGAGCCTTCCGGTGCGCATTCTCCAGGACCGCAACGGAGACGGCGACTACATGGACTTTGCCGAGAACATCAGCTACGCCGAAGGTGCGTTTGCGGGGGCGGACATTGAAGCGGCGGAGAACCCAGTGGCGTTCATGGCGCAACTGGGCATCGGATCGATCCTCCAGCTTCGAGACCTGACGCGGGACAACGATGCCCTCGACTTCGGTGAGGTGGTTACGTTCGCCGACGGGCTGGCCGGCGAAGGCGTGGTGGCCACGGATGGATTGGGCGGACTCTTCGTCGCCGCCACGGATCCGGCCGGCACGGTCTATCATCTGATCGACGTGAACGGCGACGGCGACGCACTGGACTTCGCCGAGCGACTCGTCGTCGCGCTCGGCGTGACCGACCCGCGTGGCCTGGCCTTCGAAGCTTTTGCGGTCGCCTGCATCGGCGGGGACATCAACTCGGACGGCGAGGCGAACGCGGCTGACATAGCGGTCTTGGCCCAGGTGCTCGTCGGCGACGCGCCTCCCGTGGAGCCATGTCGCGCGGACCTCAACGGCGACGGCCAGGTCGACGGCCTGGACATTTCGGGCTTCGTGTCGGCCTTGATTCCGTAGATGCCGTCGCGCGGGGTGAAACCGCCCAAGAGGGCGTTTCAAGTCGACATCGAGGCGCGGCCTTCAGGCCGCGCGCCCACCTGACACCGGTCCTGAAACAGCTCCCAGGCGTTTCTTGTTGCGCGGTGGGAGCGATTATCCGCCACAGATCACATGGACCGAATGTCGTTCGGATGGCTGGCATGACCGCTCGGAGGACGGTAAAACATCGGCCGGGGCTTGGACCACGGAACTGATGCCTTCTACCGTTCAATTGGCGCGCAGAATCACCGACGTCCGGCAGGCCGTCGCACAGGCGCGCGCCGCCGGCAGAAAAATCGCCCTGGTGCCGACCATGGGCGCGCTGCACGCCGGTCACGTCAGCCTCATCGATTCCGCCAGGCGCAGCGGCGCCTTCGTCTTGGTGAGCATCTACGTCAACCCGACGCAGTTCGGCCCTGGCGAGGACTTCGCCGACTACCCGCGCGACCTGGACGCGGACATGGAGGTCTGCCGACAGGCAGGCGTAGACCTCGTCTTCGCTCCTCCGCACGATGAAATCTATCCGCCCGGCGACGAGACCAGGGTCCGCCCGGGCCTGCTGGCGTCGGCGCTATGCGGCCCCTTTCGGCCAGGCCACTTCGAGGGCGTCTGCACAGTCGTGGCCAAGCTGTTCCACATCGTCGCGCCGGATACCGCCTACTTCGGTCGCAAGGATGCCCAGCAGGTGGTCATCATTCGACGGATGGTCCGAGACCTGCGGCTGCCGATTGAGGTCGTGGTCTGCCCCCTGGTCCGAGAGCCCGACGGCTTGGCACTATCCAGCAGAAACGCCCGCCTGAACCCCAAGGATCGCCAACGCGCCCTGGCGCTGTACAGTGCGTTGGCGGCGGGGGAGGCGCGCCTGCGAGCCGGCGAGCGGTCTTTCGGAAAGGTCGTGGCGGCGATGCGGGCCGTCATCGCCTCGCATCCCGAGATATCCGTCGAATACCTGAGTATTGTCGATCCGGACACGTTGGAGCCGGCGACACCTGCGGCCTCGCGCGTTTTGATTGCCGGGGCGGTACGGATCGGCGGCGTGCGTCTGATCGACAACATGCTGGTGGAGCATGTGGTCGATGAGAGAGCGGGCGGCGCCTAGAATAGGCCGGCGGCGCGGCCGGCGACGCGCGCATGGACGGGTGACCTTCATGTATCCCACGCTCTTCAAGATTCCCTACCTTCCCGACTGGCTCGCGGACGTCAAAAGCTACGGCGTCATGATGATGATCGCCTTCCTTTCTGGAATCTGGCTGTCCTGTCGTCGGGCCGATCGCACCCAGGGAAACGCCGACATCGTCCTGAACATCGGATTCATCTCGCTGATATTCGGCGTCATCGGCGCTCGGGCGATGTACGTCATCCACTACTGGGACACGCGATTTGCCACCCAGCCGAACCCGATCCTGGCCACCGTCGACATCCGCTCCGGCGGCCTGGAGTTCTGGGGAGGCCCGCTGCTGACCATTCCGGCCTTGGCAATCTATCTTCGCTGTTTCGCGAAGGTTTCGATCCGGTGGTATCTCGACATGACCGCGCCGGCTCTGGCGTGGGGGCTGGCCATCACGCGGATCGGCTGCTTCCTCAATGGCTGCTGCTGGGGCTCGACCTGCGTGGACCCGCAGGACGCCGGGCGCCAGCGGGCGGAGTTTCCCTGGGCGGTGCAATTTCCGTACGGAAGCCCGGCCATGGTCCAACAATATCGATTCGGCCAGCTTACGATCCCCAAAGAATTGATTTACGCCTTAAGCTCCGGAGAAAGCATGCCGGTGCCCAGGGACTACTTCGACGTTGCACTGGCGGACGACGGGCAGACACGCCGCAGACTCGATGAACGATACGCGCAATCGCTCAAGGACCTCAGTGCCGCCCAGGCCGAAGGGGCGGACAGTCCGTCCTACAAGTCGGCCAGGGAAATGGAACACGCCGCCCGCGAGGCACTGGCCGGTCATCCCGCCACCGTCGTCGGGGCGGTGGAGAATCAGGCCCTGCGCTACGGAATGAACGTCAAGGAACTGTGGCAGTTGGCCCAGCACTATCATTCGCGGCCGATTCACCCGACGCAACTTTACGAGATGATCTCCGCCCTGCTCATCTGCTGGCTACTGAGCAAGATGTTTTATTACCGTCGGCGCCACGGAGTCGTCCTGCCCTGGTTCCTGGTTCTCTATTCCTGCTCCAGGCTCCTGCATGAATCCCTTCGGCAGGACAATCCGTTGGACGTCGCCGGGGTCACGATCTCGCAGGCCATCAGCATCGCAACATTGATCGCCGGCTTGTTCCTCCTTTGGCTTATTTACACCAGGATGCCGCTGAGGAGTCCCCGGGCGGCGCCGTTCGTCCTGCCGGAGACCGAGCCGCCTACCGCCCGAAAGCGTTAACGCCGCGCCCCGCCACGCAAGCACCAGGAGGTCAGACGATGAGAAGCGATCATCCGCTCGCCATCGCGGGGACCCTTGTTGTCCTGGCTCTCGCCGAGGCGGCCTCGGCTGATCCCGCCAGCAGCATGAGCTTCAAGAACAACCTGATTCCCGGGCACTTCACCGCTCATCGGCTCGACCGGACGATTCGCAGAAAATCCAACCGGCTCGATCACGTCGAGACCCTGACCTACGAGCAGGAGGCGACTCTGACCCAGTGCAACATAGATGAATCCACGCCCGGCAAGACGATGGTCTACCAGATGATCGTCGATGAGCCCGCCCGGCCGATTGCGCTCTTTCACGACGCGAAACGCATCCAGCCGACGCCGGATGCCTCGCGGTTCAGCCTCTCCAAGGAGTCCACCAGGCTTCATAGCGCCAGCAAGACGGCGCGCGATGCACCGGTACAGGTGCCGCTCTGCGATCCGGCGGAGCGGGCGGTCCTGGCGGTCCTGCTCGATTTCGCGCACTGGCCGGTCAAGAAGATCGACGCCGGCCATCGCTGGCAGCGGCAGGTCGAGTTGGAAGGCTTCGAAGGAAGCCAAACCTTCGAGTTCATCGACCTGGTGCCGATCGACGGCGAAATGACCGGCCGCGTCACAATGTTCGTCGAGGGCAAGTTCACCGGCGGCCTCGAGCGCGAGTACGCCTTTCACAAGGGGCAGGCGATCCTGCACTGGTCCCGGCCGGATCGCTCGCTCGTGAAAATGGAAGCCCAGGCAGACTACGAGCGGAATCGGGCCGACCCCGCCGACGCCTATCACATGAAGCTGCGCGTCGGCCTGACCGACCTGGGCATGCTCGACGAGGATGCCCAGGAGCTGGTCAAGGTGCAGCTCACCGCCTTTGCCGGGGCGCTCAAGACGCTGCACGCCGGGAAGAAGGGCGATACGCTCCGCATTTGCAGGGAATTCCGCGAGGCGTGGCCGCGGTCCATGTGGCTGCCTGCCATTGAGGAGCTTGCGCGGCAGGCCCAGCCCAGGCCCAGCGAGACGCATCGCTTCTCGACCGCGGAACTCAAGGCCATTCTGGCCAAGGCCATCGTCGCCTGGGAGGCGGCCCGCAGCACCCAGGACCGTGATCTGGAGGAACAGACCCGCAAGCTCTTCGAACAGATGTCGGAGGAGTATCGCAGCAAACTCACCAGGCTCGCGTCCGACGCCCACCACACCGTGCGCGGCCAGGCCGCCTTCACATTGGCCTTCAGCAAGCGGCCGGAACACGTCTCGCTTGTGGAGCGGGCGGCGAAGGACCCGTCCGCCACGGTCCGAGCCATGGCCCTGGCCGGCATCGCCGCCTGCGGCCGGCGCGACGTGAACGTCCAACTGCTTCTCGATCGCCTGGATGATAAGAAGCCAGGCGTTCGCCGCCGGGCCTGCCAGGCCATCGCCGTTTGCGTGCCTCCCGAGCACTTCTCCGTGGTCAAGATCGTCGAGAAGGTGGACCACCTCATGGTCTTCGATGAGACCGCCGTCGTTCGCCGCGAGGCGGTTCGGGCCCTCGCCGCCGTCGGCGCCCAGGCAGACGTGCCGAAGCTGAAGAAGGCGTTGAAGCACGAACTCGATCCCTCCATCCGCGAGGAGATCGAGAAGGCGATAGAATCGCTCCAGAAAAGGGGGTGATGGGCTTCCTGCCGGGCAATCCACGGGCGATCTTGCGACATCTATGCAGGGGGAGAGGGCGGGTCAGGCTCAATGCGGGATCGGTGCAGCCTCATGGGGCTCGGCCTCCCTCGGCTGTGTCTTCTCGGCGTGCTGATCCGGTATCTTCACTGTCGGCGGTCTGGCATCGGCGATCGAATCGTCGTATAATCGCCCTACCGATCCGCCGGACAGGGCCGATGCTAGTCTCTTGCGAGGAGGACGGGTATGACACCTCAACTCACCAACGACCTTAGATATATCGTCATTCGACCTGGGAAACGAGGCCCGAGGTGCGCCTCGCTTGGCATGGGGCTGGCGGCAACGCTTATCTGCCTGGGCTTGTCGGCTCCGGTCAACGCCCAGAAGCTCTATTGGGCCGACCTGAACTTCAATGGTATCCGGCGTTCCAACCTGGACGGCACGGACATTGAGCCGGTCGTCGAGGCCATCCTCAAATATCCCGCCGGCATCGCCGTCGACCCGGCCGCCGACAAGATGTATTGGGTGGATTCCCAGTCCAACAAGATCGTCCGAGCGAACTTCGACGGTTCCGACCTGGAAGACCTAGTCACGAGCGGTGTGACATCGCCGCGCGGCATCGCCCTGAACCTAATCGACGGCAAGTTCTACTGGACGGAGCCGGCCACGTCGAGCATCAAGCGCGCCAACTTGGACGGCACGAACCCGGAGGCCGTCGTGACCACCGGAATCGTCTGGCCCTTCGGGATCGCCATCGATGCGATCGGCGGGAAGATGTATTGGACCGATTACAATGCTGGCAAGATTCAGCGGAGCGATCTGGACGGGGCCAATATCGAGATGCTCATTGACAGCGTCGTAAGCCCGCAGGGAATCGTCCTACACCCCTCGGCCGGCAAGATGTATTGGGCCGATTCTGGGTCCCGGAAGATTCAGCGGGCCAACCTCGACGGCTCGAACGTCGAAGACCTTTATTCCGAGCCGGATTCGTTCCTTCCGCGTGCGATCGCGCTTGATCTGTTCCTGGGAAAGGTCTATTGGACCGAGAGCTACCAGGGACGCATCCAGCGCTCGAACCTGAATGGGTCCAATGTCGAACTGATCTCAACCGACGTGAGCACTCCGTTAGGCTTGGCCATCGACGGCACGGATGGACGACTCTACTGGTCCGATGGGCTGCTGAAGAGGATTCGGCGGTCCGACCTGAACGGCAACAACACCGAGACTCTGTTGACGATGAATCTCGGTGGTCCCGAGGGCCTGGCCATCAACACCATGAACGAGCGGGTGTATTGGATTGACGGCGCCGAGAGAATCCTGAGCGCCACCTATGACGGCTCGGACATGGTCGAGCTGGTGACGGGCTTGAATTCTCCGTACCGCATCGCCCTGGACGCCCCGGCCGGAAAGATGTACTGGACCGACCTGAACCAGCGAGTCATTCTGCGCGCGAACCTCGACGGCACGGAGATCGAGACGGTTATCTCGACGGGGTCAAACGCCCCCCTCTCTCTCGCGCTCGACGTCGGCGCTGGGAAGGTTTATTGGCACGATTATGAATCCATCCGCCGCGCAAATCTCGACGGCTCGAACATCGAGACGCTTGTCACGCCGAGCCTGAACGAATACCCCGCCGGCATCACCCTCGACCTGACCGCCGGAAAGCTCTATTGGTCAAGCCTGTTTTCGATCAAGCGGTCCAACCTCGACGGCTCGGGCATTGAGGACGTGATCGACTTCCATCCCGACCTGTTCTTCCCCGAGGACCTGATCGTCGACCATTCGGGGGGTAAGGTTTATTGGGCTGACTGGCAGCGATTCGATTACGACTTGCCAAAGATTCAGCGTGCCAACCTCGACGGCTCGAACCTCGAGGACGTGATCGTCGAGGACATCGGCACCTTCGTGCCGCGCGCGATCGGCATCGTTCCGCTGCCCATCGCCGGCGACGTTGACGGCGACCTCGACGTGGACCTCGTAGATGCCGACGCCCTGGTGGCGGTCCTTCTCGGCGCGCCGCTCCAGGTTATCCACGTCTCACGAGCCGACCTCAATCTGGACAGCGCCGCCAACAGCCTCGATATCCAAGGTTTTGTCACAGCGCTCGCTGGCGGGTGACTGCAATTCGGCGATTCAATAGACTGCGCCCCAAGGTCCGTCTGATCACCCCACCTGATAATGTTATTGGACGATAATCCCGCCTCGTTTTACGGGATTACACGTATTCCGATCATTGCTTACCCGATGAGCGCTGGGGCCCGATGAACATGCAACACGCGGGTCTTGGGCTGGAAGCGTCATGGAGCGTGAGTCCCCAGTCGGGAAAGCATCGATCTGCCTATTCTCGGGCTGCGCCGCCGTCACCGTCGCGGCCCTCTCCTGGGTCGGCTGGTCGATGCACGGCGAGGCCCAATCCACCGCCTTGCGGGAGCATCGGGCCAACGAGCTGCACAAGCTTGGTTCGACGATTCTGCTTCTCGACGAGGTGCTCACAATGTCGGCGCGAATGGCGGCAGCCACTGGAGACCTCCAGTGGGAGGCGCGATATCGAAAGGCCGAGGTCCAGCTCGATGAGGCTTTGAGGAATGCGATCGGACTGGGAGCCGATCCTGAGCGCTACGCCGTTGAAGCGACCTCCGCCGCCAATGAAAGGCTGGTCGCCCTCGAGAACCAGGCCTTCGACTTGGTGCGGCGGAAAGACTTGGATAAGGCGCGGCTGCTCTTGGGGGGCACGGAGTACGCGTCGCTGAAGGACGCCTACAGCGCCGGCATCCGGAGCATGACCGAGCAGATCGAATCGAGCGTGCTCATCGCGCAGCAAGAAGCGACCAAGGAGGGCGGCAGAAGGATCGCCATCGTTTCGATCATCCTCGTCGTGTTGACCTGCGGCTGGATCGTTCTCTTCGTCGCCATGAGCGCTTCGCGACGGAACCTCGCCATCGCCCTCGACCGCCTCCAGGAACACGCAACCGAACTGGCCGAACTCAACCGCGGACTGGACGCGAAGGTCGCCGAGCGGACCCAGACCCTTGAACGCACCCTTGCGGCCAACCGGCAATTGATTGAGACCATGTCGTCGGCCCTCATCGGCCTCGACGGCAACGGACTGGTCACCAACTGGAACGTGGCGGCCCAGCACATGCTCGGCGTCCCCGCCGACGCGGTGCTCGGCCGTCCCTTGGCCAACTGCCCCCTGCCGTGGGACGGCGAGCGGGTGAACCGGGCGGTCCGAAAGAGCCACTCGTCGGATGGAGTCAGTCGAATCAGCAACGTACCCACTCGACGCTCCGACGGTCGCCCAGGCTTCCTCAATATCAGCGCCAACTCGGTCCGCGATCCCGCCGGGTCGGTCGTTCACACCGTCGTCATCGCGGACGACGTTACCGAGCACCGGGCGCTGGAGAGCCAACTCGGCCAGTCGCAAAAGCTCGAATCCATCGGACGGCTGGCGGCGGGCATCGCCCACGAGATCAACACGCCGACGCAGTTCATCGGGGACAACGTGCGGTTCCTCGAATCCAGCCTCGACGACATTCTCAAGATGTTGGCCAAGTACCGGGAGCTGCTCGGACCCGACAAGGGCAGCCTCGACTGGACGGCTCGCCTGGAGGAGGCAAAGGCCGCGGCGGAGGAGTTGGAAGTGCCGTTCCTCACCGAGGAGATCCCTCGTGCCGTGGCCCAGACGCTCGAGGGGGTCAACCGCGTCTCCAAGATCGTGCGCTCGATGAAGGAGTTTTCTCATCCCGGAGGGGACTCGAAGACCACGGTGGACCTCAACCGGGCGATCGAGAGCACCATCACCGTGGCCCGCAATGAATGGAAATACGTGGCCGACCTGGAGATGGACTTCGATCCGAATCTGCCGGCGGTGACCTGTCTGCCGGGCGAGGTGAATCAGGTCATGCTGAACATCCTCATCAACGCGGCGCAGGCGATCGGCGACGTGGTGGGGGACGGCGGCTCCGCCAAGGGCCGGATCGTCGTCAGCACGCGACACGTCGACGACGCGGTCGAGATCCGCATCAGCGACACGGGGTCGGGCATCCCCGAGGAGCATCGCTCGAAGATATTCGATCCGTTCTTTACGACCAAGGAGGTCGGCCTGGGCACCGGGCAGGGGCTGGCCATCGCCTACAACGTCGTCGTAGAGAAGCATGGAGGGTCCATCCATTGCGAGAGCGAGGTCGGCCGCGGAACCACGTTCGTCCTGCGCCTGCCGCTCTGCCCCTCGGGCGGTGAGGCCGTGGAGGCGGTCGCTTGAGCCTTCTCAACGTCATGTTCGTGGATGATGACCCCAGCATCCTTCAAGGCCTGCGCCGCATGCTGCGACCGCTGCGAAGCGAGTGGAACATGCTCTTCGCCGAGGGCGGGCGACAGGCCATGGAACTGTTGGCCAAGCAACCGATCGAGGTGGTCGTCTCCGACATGCGCATGCCGGGTGTCGATGGGGCGGCCCTGCTCGAGCACGTCAAGACGCTCTACCCGCACGCGGTCCGCATCATCTTGTCGGGAGAGTCTTCCAAGGCCACCTCGTTGCGTTCCGTGGGGCTCGCCCACCAGTTTCTCTTCAAGCCCTGTGAGCCGAAAGTGTTGCAGGAAGCCGTCGATCGGGCCTATACGCTTCGGCGGCTGCTCCAGTGTGACGAGCTTCGGCGAATCGTCGCCCAGACCGAATCGCTCCCTAGTCCGCCGGCGCTCTATCTGGAGATTCTCGACGAGTTGAAGAACGCCAACGCCTCGACCAAGCGGGTGGGGGAGATCATCGCCCGGGACCCCTCGATGTCGGCGAAGGTGTTGCACATGGTCAACTCGTCCTTCTTCGGCATCTCCAACAAGGTCTCCAGTCCCATCCACGCCACGGCCCTGCTGGGCGTCGAGACGATCAAGCAGCTCGTGCTCGCCCTGCACGCGTTCTCACAGCTCAACGCGGAGCGGGCCGCGGAATTCGGAGTGGACCGCCTGTGGAACCGGTCGTTCCAGACCGCCAACCTCGCTCAACGGATCGCCCGGGCCGAGAAGCTGGACCCGGCGGGCATCGACGACGCCCTGGCCGCCGGCATGCTGCACGACGTCGGCACGATCATCCTGATCCGTCACTTCCCGGTGGAATACGGCATGGTCATTGAGTGCGCGAAGGAACAATTCACCGAGGTGTGGAAGGTCGAGCGCGGCTTTTTCGCCGCCTCCCACGCCGAAATCGGCGCCTATCTCCTCGGCCTCTGGGGGCTCCCGGACACCATCGTCGAGACGGCGGCCTATCACCACGAACCGTCGAAGTCCGGGATCACCACCTTCCGTCCGCTGGCCGCGGTGCATTTGGCCGGAGCGCTGATCGACGAGCGGGAGCGCGATCCGGCCCTGTCCGGCGGGTCCGAGTTGATGGACGGTGAATTCCTCGATCGGCTGGGTCTGCGCAGCCGCCTGCCGGAGTGGCGCAAGATGAGTGAGGAAATCGTCGACAGCGGAGCCGAACGTGTCCAGTAAGGTGCTGTGCGTGGATGACGACGAAGGCGTCCTGGACGCCTATCGACGAGGCCTGCGCAAGGCCTTCACCATTGAGACCGCCTCCTCGGGACAGCAAGCCCTCGAACTCGTCACGCGCCAAGGTCCGTTTGCCGTGGTCCTCTCGGACATGCGCATGCCCGGCATCGGCGGCATTCAACTCCTCTCCGCCATCAGACAAAAATCACCCGACACGGTACGCATCATGCTGACCGGTCATGCGGATCAGCGGGCGGCCATCGACGCCGTGAACGAGGGCGAGGTCTTTCGCTTTTTGACCAAGCCTTGTCCCTCCGACGTGCTGGTCAAGGCGCTGGCGGCCGGCATCCAGCAACACCGCCTGGTCACCGCCGAGAAGGAGCTGCTCGGCAAGACCCTTCGCGGGGCGATCAAGGTGCTGGCCGAGGTGCTCTCCCTCACCAACCCCGTGGCCTTCGGTCACGCCTCGCGCGTTCAGCGGCTAGTCAGCCAACTTTGCGAGAAGCTCGAGGTGAAGAACCGCTGGGAGTGCGAGGTGGCGGCGATGCTCTCCCAAATCGGCTGCGTGACCATCCCCGCCAAGACCCTCGAAAAGGTCCGCCAGCGCCAGTCGCTCAGCTCCGAAGAGAGAAAGATGTACGATTCCCACCCGTCCATCGGTCGGGAACTCGTCGCCAACATCCCCCGGCTCGAACAAGCCGCGGACATCATTGCCCGACAGAACGACCCGTTCGTCGGACGGGGCCCCACCGGTGAATCGGCGGTCGCCGATGCGCCGCCGCTTGGGGCACGGATGTTAAAGGCGGCTCTCGACTTCGACCGCCTCCGGTGGGGCGGCCAGTCAGACGCCAACGCGATTCTCGCCCTCCGGCAAGAGACTTGCGTCTACGATCCGGCGGTCCTCGGGGCGCTCGAGGCCATCGTGGGATTCGATCAGGCCATGCAGGTGCGCGACATCGCGCTCGACGAGTTGATGGCGGACATGATCCTCGCTGAGGACGTGACCGCCGAAGATGGAATGATCGTCGTCGGCAAGGGCCAGCAGGTCTCGGCCTCCCTGCGGGAACGGCTCAAGAACTTTGCCCGGGCGCGTACGATCAAGGAGCCGATTCGCGTATTGGTCATGTCCCCCGCCAAGCAGCCCGCGTGCGTCGGCGCCTAGCTTAGCCGTTCGCGTCGAGAGGCCTCGCCGCGGCGACCGGGCGATCGCGGCTCGACGTTGAATGGAAACAGTTCCTGTGGAGCAAGAAGTTCTTTAATCGCCCGTGCACATGACCAGCAGCGTGATGTCGTCGGTCTGCGGATGGTTTCGAACGAATTGCTTGATCGAGCGGCGCACGCGCGCGATAAGCTCGGCTGGGCCCAGGTCGCCGATGCCTCGCAGCAGCTCAGCCAACCGGTCTTCTCCGAATCGATCCCCCTGCGGATTCTCGGCGTCGGGAACGCCATCGGTGTACATGAACAGCGTCGCGGCCTCGCCGGCCAAGTCGATCCGCTCCGTGCAATACCTGTTGGCGGGTTCGAGCCCCAGGGGCAGATTGGGCTCGGGGTTCAACTTGTCCACGCCGCCGCGGTGGATTCGATAAGGCCCCATGTGCCCGGCGTTGACGTAGCTGAACGATCGCTCGACCGGGTCGAGCAGGCCGATCAGGGCGGTGATGAAGCGTGAATCGCGAATGTTGGAACAGACCAGGTCGTTGATCAGCCCGACGGCTCGGGGCAGGTCGCGCTCCTCCCGGAGCAACACGTGGACCGCCGCCTGAAGGTTCGCCATGAGCAGGGCCGCCGGCGCTCCCTTGCCGGCCACGTCCGCCACGACCACGGTCACCAGGCCATCCGGACGGACGAAGTAGTCGTAGTAATCGCCCGATACCTTCTGGCCGGGGTCGTTGAGGGCGTCGATCTTCAAGCCGGGCACCGAGAGCAATTCGCCAGGCAAGAGCTGGGCCTGGATTTGTCGGGCCCATTCGAGCTGCATCTCGACCTTCTGGCGCTCGCGCATCTCCTCCACGAGCTGAGCGTTTGCAAGGCCCATGGCGCCGAGGCGACCGAGCGCGGCGAAGAAGTCGGTGTCCTCCTTGTTGTAACCGCCGGCGCTCGAAACGCGATCTCCGTAAATCACGCCCCGGACCTGCCCCAGATACTCCATCGGCACGCACATGGCGGAGCGGATGTGCCCGGCGATCATGCTGGCCGTGGGGTCGAATCCGCCGCCCGACGTGTCGCTGATCAGGATCCGCTCGCCGTTCCGCAGGACCCTATCCACCAGGCTGCGGCTGATGTGTATTTCCTCGGAATCGTTGCCGCCGGCCTTCTCGATCCGCACCCACTGCGGCGGATGGGGATGGCCGGCCCATACCGCAATGCCGGCGCGCTCGAATCGAAGCGACTCCAGGCAGATGCTGAGCACTTCGGTCAGCAGGTCGTCGCGGTCGAGCCGGCCGGTCAGCCGCTCGTTGAGTTCATAGAGGGTTTGCAGGCGCTGGCGGGCCAAATCCACCCGTTGGCCCGGCCCCCAGGCACTGGCTGCGGCCGTGGAGGGGTCGGCCCCGGCATCGCCCAAAACGATCGAGCTGGCCTCGCTCACCGTAAAGGAGAGGGTGCAGGCCCCGATGGCGATCAGGTCGCCGCTGCGCACCCGGGCGGTCGAGACTTGGCGAGAGTTCACCTGGGTCCCGTTCTTGCTTTGAAGGTCCTGAATCCAATACTGGCCGTGTTCGTCTCGGTAGAGCCGTGCATGTCGCCGCGAGGTGACCGTGTCGTCCAGGCAAATCTCACAGGATGGATCGCGCCCGATCAGCCACTGCGTCCCGCTCTCCAGGGACAATGCCGACTCGTGCCCATCCGTGTATTGGATGTCCAGTTTCGCCATGTTCCGCGGCCGCGGAATGTTGGCCCGTTCTGTCCCCGCCGTCTGGGCCGGGCGCCCGGCCAGGCTCCGGATTGCGGCCTCGTATCGGCGGGGGAGAGGGACCGACAACCGACCTCGAGGCCATGTTCGGATTGAGGAATGGGCCTGTCAATCGGGGGGACTTGGCGGTTTGAGCCAAAGGGCTGGTTCAAACCTGACCGGTGGGCGCGCCATCATCTGGCCGCTGCTACAGTTATAGGACGGGCTCAGTCGATGAATCATGAATCGAGGGGGCTGTGGTCGCCTTGCGCCGAGGCCCGGATGGCGTGGCTTGTGGCGGTCAGCCGATTGGCGACGACCGGTCCTGGGTTGGACCTACGCCTGCGGTAATGGGACGGAATGATGAATCCGCTGTTGTGTGAGCGTTGTGGCGGCGAGTTGGAGTCGGACGACGCGATATCCATTATCGAGGGGGTCTGCGCCGCGTGCCGCCGTGCCGTTCCGGCTCCGCCTCGCGCTGCACGGCCGGCCCCTCGCCCAGTCCACGGCTCCGCTTACCGGCAGGTTTATCGAGTCCCGGCGCCCGTGCTGCGCCCGCCGTCGCCGATCCAAGTGCCGCGCGGCGTCATGCCATTGCGACCGTCGCCTCCCATTTCCGCCGCATCCTTCGAGCAAGGATCGTCTTTGCGCGCCCGGCGGCGCCGGAGGGACCTGATCATCGGGGTGAGCGTGGGGCTGTTGGTAACTCTCGGGGCGACGAGTTATGTCCTGAACAACAGCGAGGAGCCGGTCGCCATGACCCGCTCGCGGCCGACCCAGACGGCCTCGGTGAGGTTGACCGTAACGCCCCCATGGGCTGCCGTGAAGTTCAACGATCAGACGTTGAACCCGATCGACAAGAAGGGGGGCTTCGAGCTGACCGTTTCCTCGGGCAGTTCGGAGATTCAATGGTTGGATGTGGCGGCAAACGGCTATCACACGGTGCGCAGGCCGATCTCGGTGTTCGCAGGTGTTCAGCAGGTGAACATCGATCTCGTCAGGAAACCCTATGAAGTGTCGGTCCGCACCGAGCCTGCGGAGGCCGAGGTGTGGCTCAACGAGCAACTGAAGGGCTACAGCCCGGTCAAGCTCACTCTGCTGCCCTGGGAGGAATCGCGGCTCTCGGTGCGCAGGGCCGGCTACGTCGAGAAGATCATGCGACTCGAACCGCCGGACCACGGCGGCGGACTTGAGCTTGATCTAGACCTTGAGCCGGCGGGCATCCTGGTTCGTGTGGAGTCCGATCCGCCCGGCGCGGCGGTGGCCATCGACGGGAAACCCAGCGGATTGACACCGCTGGATGTCGGGCTTGAGCCGTCGTACCTCGGCAAGGCGGTGACGGTGACCGCTTCGCTGCCGGGTTATGAATCCGCGGCGACGACCTTGAGGCTTCCCCAGGTTGTCGGCGACGAGGCCCTCAATGCTCGCCTCATCCTTCAGCAATCGATTCAGGTTGTTGCCAGTGCGACCAATCCCCCGAGCGCGTCGCGTCGTATGAATGGGCAGACGATTGCAAGAACGCCGCTGGAATCAACGCTTGGCCCATCGCGGGTGGGGAGGAAGGGCCCGATTGCAGCCAACGATAAGACGGACCAGCGCGTGGTCTTCGTCTTGCTCTCGCCGACCGGAATCGGCGCTGACCGCGCGATCTTGGTAGATCACCTCGTGGAGCAGATTCATCAGCTTGAGGACGGACAGGAGTTTGCCGTGCTGGCGTGCGATATCGATGGTCTCACGTCGTGGCCGCAAGAGGGCCAGGCCGGTCTGGCGACGAGCGATCAGAAGATCCGGGCGTACGACGTGGTTCGGTCGATTCGGCCCGCCGCGCGCGGCCACGTCGAGCAGGCCCTGAGAGCCGCGGCCGAATTGAAACCGGACGCCGTCTGGCTCTATGCGGCAGGCAATCTCGATCGCGCTGAGTGCGAGAGCTGGGCAACGCGGTCCGGCGACGGAAAGCCGACAGTCAACGTGGTCAAAGTTGATCCTGGACCAAAAGACGCGTGGCTCGCGTCGTGGGCGGAAGCTCGCAACGGGGCCCTGACCATCCTGAGCGGCCCTCGACCGGCACTGGCCAGCGACATGCGGTCAATCGAATAAGTATTCCCTGAACGATATGAGATAGGGGCGTCTCGCCCGTGTGGTCGGCACTGACGGCCCTCGTTCAGCCCGTGGCTCGTTCGAGACTGCGGAACGGCTCGTCAGACCTTCGGCCCGGCGGCGCGCAGTTCGGGTGTGGCCTCGCTGAATTTCTGAAAATTCGTTTTGAACAGGCCGGCGAGGTGACGGGCCTTGTCGTCGTATTCCTTGGGGTTGGCCCACGACATCCTCGGCGTGAGCAGCTCCGGGGAGACGTCGGCAACGCGGCAGGGGATTGCCAGGCCGAACACCGGGTCTTGGACCGTCTCGACGGAGTCGAGTTCACCGTTGAGCGCCGCTGAGACCATGGCCCGCGTGGCCGGAAGATTGACGCGCTTGCCGACCCCGAAACCGCCGCCCGACCAGCCGGTATTGATCAGGAAGCAGGTCGATCCGTGCTTGGCGAGCTTTTCGGCCAGCATTCTGGCATAGACCATAGGGCTCCTGGTCAGGAAGGGCTGTCCGAAACCGGTGCTGAAGGTGGCCTGCGGCTCGCTGCCGACGCCGGCTTCGGTCCCGGCAAGCTTGGCGGTGTAGCCGCTGAGGAAGTGATACATGGCCTGCTCGGTCGTCAGGCGGGAGACGGGCGGCAGGACTCCGAAGGCGTCGCAGGTCAGGAAGATCACGGCCTTGGGATGGTTGGGGGTAAACCCCTCCGGGATGGCGTTGTCGATGAATTCGACGGGATAGGCCGCCCGCGTGTTTTCGGTGATCTTGTCATTGTCGAAGTCGACGGCTCGCGTCACGTCGTCGACGACCACGTTTTCCAACACGGCGCCGAATCGCAGTGCGGCGTAGATCTGCGGCTCTTTTTCCTTCGACAACCGAATGCATTTGGCGTAGCAGCCGCCCTCGAAGTTGAACACGCCTCGGTCAGACCAGCCGTGCTCGTCATCGCCGATCAGCCGGCGTGCGGGATCGGCGCTGAGCGTCGTCTTTCCGGTGCCGGATAGGCCGAAGAAAAGGGCCACGTCTCCCGACGCGCCGACGTTCGCCGAGCAGTGCATGGGAAACACGCCGCGGTCCGGAAGAATGTGGTTGAGGATGGTGAAGATGGATTTCTTGATCTCTCCGGCGTAGTGCGTTCCGCCGATGAGGACCACTTTTTTCGTGAAGTTGACGACAACGAACGCCTCGCTGTTCGTGCCGTGGCGCTTCGGGTCGGCATGACAATCCGGCGCCGCCAGCACCACGAACTGAGGCGTGTTCGTGGCCAACTCCTCCCGGCTCGGACGGCGGAACAACTGGCGGGCAAACAGGGCGTGCCAGGCCTTGCCCGTCACCACGCGGATCGGCATTCCATAGGTGCGGTCGGCGCCGGCCCAGGCGTCGATCACCCAAAGATCGGAGAGCCGATTTTGGTAATCCGCAGTCAGCCGCAAGAGATTCTCGAACTGCTCAGGCGATATGGCGACGTTGGTTTTGCCCCAATCCACGGTGGACTCGGTCAAGGCGTCGCGAACGATGAACTTGTCCTTCGGCGATCGGCCGGTCCGCCTGCCGGTCAGGGCGGCCACGGCTCCCAGATCGGTCAACCGGCACTCCTGACGAATGAGGGCCTGCTCCACTAGCTCGGACACCGACTCGTTCCAGCGCACGACTCCGGCCGGCGACAGGCCGTGGTGTTCCAAGCCGTAGCTGTTCTTGATCATCGCGTGATTCCCAGCGAAGGTGCCGCTCGCCTCGGGGTCCGATGCCGCCCCGCTCCGCGCGCCGAAAGGGGCTTCCATTCTCAGGGATCGTGTCGAGAACGGCAAGCCGTGCCGCGCCGACTTCGCCCTGCGTCCGTCGCGCGGGATCGGGCAGTCCCCCTCGTCTTTACAGACCTCCCGAGCACGCATAGGCTACGCATATGCGCACCGTTGATTACTCGCCATTTCGTGCCTGGAAAACGGGATTGCCTGCCATCATCGCCGGCTTGCTGAGCCTCGTTCCCTTCGTCGCCTGCGGCGGCGGGGGCGACGCCACGACCGAGGTCAAGATGGCCGCGGCCGAGCGGCCCGACATCGATCGAGCCGCCACCTCCCGGGGAGCCATCAGCCTGCCCGCCTCCGAAGCGTTCAATTACCAGTCGTGTCGTTCCGGTCAGTCCGAGGCGGGTCGAGGCGAATCGAAGGTGCTGGGCAAGGACGGTGCGGTCTGCCGCGCCGAAGCCGATCAAGGAGGCAGCGCCTGGTCCGAGTTCCAGCTCGGCTACAGCTTCGACAACCTTGTTCAGGAGCCGCTCGATGCCGTCATCAAGCTGAGGCTCAAGGTCGCGGAATCCAACGTCGTCAAGGGCCAAGCGCCGGAGGAAGATGAGGAGCCGACCTCGGCGGCTACCACACTGAGGTTTTTCATCAAGGATTCCAACGGCTCTACGCTCAAAGACAATAATCTTCTCTCGAGCAGCGTCATGACCGGCCCCAAGCAGGCCGGAGTCCGGCAGGAGTTGGTCTTCGACGCCCGGTTCGAGCCCGATCGCGGGTATTACTTGATCGTCGCAGGTCGGGCCGACGTTCAGGCCTCTGACGAACAATCCGTCTCCGTTCAGATCGAAGTGACCGAGGTGTCCCTGGAGATCGATTGGCGCCCCGCGAAGGCCGCGGCCATTCCGCCGCCGATCGACGAGCCGGTGGCGGCAGGCGACGATCGCTCGTCCGGCGAGATCCCGTAACCACAATCATGAGCCAACGCGTTGGGCTCTGCGGCGGCAGCTTCGACCCCATCCATCATGGTCATCTCGTATCCGCGCGGAGCATCGCGGAGAGGCATCGCCTCGATCGCTTGGTGCTGATCCCCTCCGCGCGGCCGCCGCACAAACAGGGAATCGCGCTGACTGATCCGCTTCATCGACTGGCCATGGCCCGTCTGGCCGTCGAGGGCGACGGGTTCTTCGAAGTGTCGGACATGGAGATGAGGCGCGCCGGCCCAAGTTACACGTTCGACACGGTGACGGAGTTTCGCAAGAAGCTCGGGCCTTCGGATGAACTATTCTGGATCATCGGGGCCGACACGCTTCCGGAGCTGCCGACCTGGTATCGCATTGCCGAGCTAGTTTCGCTGGTGAGGATCGTGACCGCCACCCGTCCGGGATGGCAGCCGCCAGACACGGAAGTACTCAGCCGGGCCATCGGCATCGACCGGGCACAGGAACTGTTGGCCAACTGTTTGCCGACGCCTCCCATCGACGTGAGCGCGACCGACATCCGCGCCCGGGTGAAGGCGGGCCTGTCGATTGAGCACCTCGTTCCCACCGCCGTGGCCTCTTACATCGAAGCTCACGCCTTGTATCGGTAAGGCCGATGCCGGCTTCGTTTCCCTGAACTGACACGCGGATTATGATGGGGCCATGCCCAAGCGGGTCATCATCCTGGGGTCCACCGGTTCGATCGGCTGCAATGCGTTAAGCGTGGCCGAGAGCCTGCCCGGAGAGTTCGAGATCGTGGGGCTGGCCGGCAACCGCAGTTGGGAGAAGATGGCCGAGCAGGCTGCCCGGCATCGACCGAGTTTCGTGGTGCTCACCGACGAGGCGTCGGCAAGCCGGCTCGCAGAGCGCCTGCGGACGGAGTCTCCGAGCACGAAGGTCTGGTCCGGGCGACAGGGGCTGGTCCGGCTGGTGAAAGAAGCGCCGTGCGACTTCGTTCTCTCGGCTGTCGTCGGGATCGCGGGAATGGAGGCGACGCTGGCGGCGGCTGAGCGGGGAATGTGCATCGGCCTGGCCAACAAGGAATCGCTGGTCGTCGCCGGTTCGCTCTTGGTCGACGCCGCCCATCGAGGCGGGTCGCAGCTTCTGCCGGTGGACAGCGAACACTCGGCGATCTTTCAATCGCTGCACTCAGGGGCCCGCGAGGAGATTGAGCGAATCTTCCTGACCGCGTCGGGCGGCCCGTTTCGGACTTGGAGCCTGGAGCGGATGAAACAGGCGACGGTGGCGGACGCGATGAGACACCCGACGTGGGCCATGGGTCCGAAAATCACGATCGACTCCGCCACCATGATGAACAAGGCGCTGGAGATCATCGAGGCTCGTTGGTTGTTCGACGTCGAGCCGTATCGTATTGAAGTAGTGATCCATCCGGAGTCGATCATCCATTCGATGGTCGCCTTCCACGATGGGTCGGTCGTGGCCCAGATGGGACGTCCGGATATGCGGGCGCCCATACAATACGCGATGACCTATCCCCGGCGGCTGGCAGGCAGTTGCGACCGGCTGAACTTCTCGAAGCTCGAGCGGATGCACTTCGAGCCGCCGGATCACGAGCGTTTTCCGTCGCTGCGGCTGGGCCATGAGGTCTCGAACCTCGGCGGCACGGCCGGCGCGGCCCTGAACGGCGCGAACGAGGCCGCGGTGACGGCATTTCGCGACGGCCGGATCGGATTTCTGGACATCGTGGCCATCGTCGAGGACGTGCTCCACCGGCACAGTTTCGAGGCCCATCCATCCCTTGAGACGCTCATGCGCGTCGATGCCTGGGCGAGGAGCGAGGTAGCAGAATGTTGCAGCGTGAAGTCGTGAATCAGCCCGGTCGCGAAGTCATCCGCCGGGCCGACCGAGGCGGGTCTCGCGCCGATTCGCGCCGCGACGATCGGCTGCGCGACGTCGCGCGCCGCGTGGCAGGCCGCAAAGGCTCCCTGATCCTCTTCGCCGTCACGTCGCCCGTCGTGCTCCTGGCCCTCGGCGGCCTGCCGGATTGGGCCGGCAGCGCATGGTCATACATTTTGTTGGCGCTCGGGTTTTCCCTGGTCATCTTTGTCCACGAGCTAGGCCACTTCCTGACCGCGAAGTGGGCCGGCGTCAGGGTGGAGCGCTTCGCGATCGGCTTCGGCAAGGAACTCTTCGGATTCACCAAGGGCGAGACGCGTTATTCGTTCAACGCCCTTCCCCTCGGCGGATACGTGAAGATGCTCGGCCAGGAGGACTTCGTGGTCGACAAGTCCGGCGAGCTGAAGGTCAAGGACGATCCCACCTCCTTCACCAACAAGTCCGTCGGCCAAAGAATGGTGATCATCTCGGCAGGCGTCATCATGAACCTCCTCTTCGCCGCCGTCGCCTTCGGAATCGTCGTCATGATCGGACGACCGCTGCCCCCGCCCGTCGTCGGCCAGGTCATCGAGAACTCCCCCGCGGCACGCGCCGGGCTCCAAACCGGCGACCGCATCGCGGCGGTCAACGGGTCGCCCGTCGAGAGCTTCGGCGATCTTAGCGCCAAGATCACCTTGTCCGACCCGGGCGAGACGCTGATCCTTGACGTGATCCGCGGCCACAAGCCGGTCAATCCGCCGCCGCAGCTTCTGCCCGAATTCAAGAAGGACGTCAAGGTTCGGCAGATCGGGGTGGGGCCGGGCATGAACCGCCGGGTCTGGCTTTCTCCTCTCAGGTCGTCTGGCGAGCCCAGGGTCGACGAGTTGCACGAGAACGACGAGCTTTACCAGCTCGTCACGTCTGATGGACCAAAGGAGATCACCGATCTCGGGGAATTTCACCGGGCTGTCGTGGCCGCCGAGGGCAACCCGATCGAGGTCATCGTCAAGCGACCGAAGTCCCCCGAAGGAATGAGCCGCGACGACTGGCTTAAGGCGGATCTACAGGTCGCCAGCACGGAGGTGAGTGTCAAGGTCGGGGCCCTGTGGACGGTCGTGCCGTTCGACGTGGGGGACGTCACCGGGGGCTCGCTGTTGGGTCTCGTGCCGCGGCTCACCATCATCTATGCCGAAAAGGACAAGTCGTTCGACAAGGCTGGTGTAGAGGCCGGCGATGTCATCGCCAAGATCGGTCCGAACGACTATCCCAGCTTCGCCACTGTTCGCAAGGTCATCGAGGAAAATGCGGGGCGCGAGATCCCCGTGGAAGTCCGTCGTCCGCTCGCGGCCAACGGGACGCTGACAGCGCCGACCGTCGCCTTCTGCTCCGCCCATCGTGAAGTCCTGATCGCCGCGGCCCGCGACGGCACTGCGCGTGCGATGGCTCTGACCGCCGAATTGGCCGGCAAGGCCGGACTCGCCGCGGACGACAACGTCACGCTGATGGCCGAACTGACGAAGCTCGCCGACGCGGCAAGCTGGCGACGCTGGCTCGAGGCGGTGGACGTGCGCGCCGTCGGGCCTCTCGTCCCCAAGGCGCCGTTTGTCCTCTTCGGGAGGGCCCAGCCGCCGCCGATCGACGCGGGCATGACCTGCATCGATGAAGATCACCTCGTGGTCGCCGACGTGATAGGCAAGCTCGGTGATCGCATTACGCCTTCCAAGGCCGCCGGAATTCCGGTTGGGGCGGTGATCCTGGCCTGTGACGGCCGCGAGGTTCGACGATGGTCGGACCTTTGTCGCCTCTTCCGCGCCGCCGCCGGCAAGGAAGTGGAGCTGACCTATCGCGTCGCGGACCAGGTGCACCGCACGCAGATGGCGATCCCCGAGTGCATCACCGCCAAGCTGGACCTGCCGATCGCGTCGCGGATCGTTCGGATTGACGGCAAGACATCTTTTCCGGTGAGAACGCCTGACGGCGAATTGCACGAAATCGCGCTGCCGGATTGGCGGGCCGTCAAGGCGGCGCTGGATCAAGCCGTGGGCAGGACGGTGGCGGTGGAATATGTGACCTTCGAAGGCGACCGGCACAGCGGCCAGTACGCCGTCAACGCCGACAACACTGATCCGTGGTTGCAGCGAGTCCTGTACCTGGATTCATTCACCTGTTACCCCCTGCTGGAGCGCCATCGAGTGGCTAATCCCCTTGCCGCGGTCGGCGTAGGGTTTCGCCAGGCCTATCAGGCGACCATGCAGACGGTCCAGTCCATCCGCCACATGCTCATCACCCGTCAGGTCGGCCTGAGCAAGGTCAGCGGGCCGGTGGGCATCGTGCGGATCGGCAGCCAGTTCGCGGACTCCGGAGCCCTCAACCTGCTCTGGTTCCTGGCGGTCATCTCGGCAAACCTCGCGGTCATCAACTTTTTGCCGATGCCCATCGTCGACGGCGGGCTCTTCCTCTTCCTCATCCTTGAAAAGATTCGAGGCGAGCCGGTCAGCATTAAGACACAGGTGGCCACGCAGCTCGTGGGCATTGCCCTCATCGCCGCGGTCTTCATCCTCGTGACCTACCAGGACATCAAGAACTGGATCACCGGAGCCTGAGACATCCGCCCCCGGCGCAGGCCCGGTCTCATAAGAGCCCCGTCCGTGTCGCCGGCATCTTGGCGGATCGGCCCAACGCCTCGGGTCCGCCGTACGACCGGCGCATAACCGCGTGGCTCCCAGTCTTCGCGGCGGCCGGCCGCATGGACTACTTCAGTGGCGATTGCGACGGGCCGACACACTAGCGGGCCAGCGCGCAGGCCGCGGCCGGTTTCCTGGGGCGGCAGGCTGTTGCGGCTGGTCGCGATTATGAGACCGACGGAGAGAGAATGATGGACGCGAGATTCGTCAACGCCGTCGTAAGTTCGCTCCAGGAGGTCTTCAAGTCCAAGGTGGGGGCGGAGGTGACGGTCGGCAAGCCGGTGGCGAGACGGACGGCGATGATGCCGGCGGAAGTCTCGGGAGTCATCGGCTTCTCCGGCGACGTGCAGGGGTCGGTGGTGTTCGGCTTCGACCGCGACGTGGCGTGCCGGGTGGCCTCGCGGTTCATCGGAGCGTCGCTTTCGATCGATTCCGAGAATTTCCCCGATGCCATCGGGGCGCTGGCGAACACGGTCGCGGGCAACGCACAGAAGGACCTGGTCGGATGCGAAACGAGCGTCTCGCTGCCGAGCGTGCTGATCGGTTCCGGCCAGCGCGTCTCGCAATCGAAGGCCTCGCCGTTTCTGGCGTTTCCATGTGAGACATCGCTGGGCGCGTTTCACGTCGAGATTGCCCTGGTGACGAAGAAGCAACCAGAAGGCGCGAAAGAGCCGGCTGCGGCGGGGGCCACGACATGAAGATATTGTTGGTTGATGATTCCACGACGATCCGCAACATCCAAAGAAATACGCTCAAGATGTTGGGCCATGCGGACGTCAAGGAGGCGTCGGACGGCGTGGCGGCGCTGGCGGCTCTGGCCAAGGAGAGGCCGGAACTCATGCTCGTCGACTGGAACATGCCGGTCATGGACGGCCTGACCCTGATCCGGAAGGTGCGGGAAACCGACAAGTCGCTGCCGATCATCATGGTGACGACGGAATCCGAGAAGTCCCGCGTCCTGGAGGCGTTGAAGGCCGGCGTGAACAACTACGTGGTCAAGCCGTTCACCGCGGACGTGTTGGCGGCGAAGATCAAGCAGACCATGAACGGGGCCGCCGGGGCGACCGTCTGAATGGTTTCGCGGTCGTTCGGAAATCGGGAGGAGGTCGCCAGGGCGGCGACTTCGTGCGATGGGAGAGCAAAAGCAAAAGACCCCGACCCGGACCGCCGGCGTTCGCGTTGATGAAGCTCGTCTAAACGAACTTCTCGACAAGCTTGACAAGGGCAGGCAGGGCGACGTCTCGCTTGAAAGACGGGCCAACGCGAGGTACGCCTTCCGGCGCCTGGTGGACGTGGCCATGCCGCAGCCCGACGGCAGCGTCATCACCATGAAGTCCCCGACGCGGGACATCAGCCGCTCCGGCATCTCCATCCTGCACCACGGCTACCTGCACGTCGGCACCTCCTGCTCTATCCACCTGAAAAGCGCTCAGAACAACCGTCAGGTCGTTCGAGGCCGGGTGGTCAATTGCGACTACCTCGACGGCGGAGTCCACGTCGTCGGCGTCGAGTTCGAGCAGTTGATTGACATCACGGGGCTCTGCCCGGACGCCGTGACGCGGCGGATTCTCGTCGTGGACGACGATGCCGCCATGCGGAAGATCGTCACATTTCACCTCAAGGGGATGAACGTCCAAGTCGACTCGGCCGAGAACGGAGAGATCGCCCTCCAAAAGATCGCGTCCGGCCCGTTTGACGCGGTCCTGCTGGACATCGAGATGCCTGTCCTCGACGGCATGGAAACGGTCAAGCGTCTGCGGGAGAGCAACTACGGAGGCCGACTCGTCGCCATGACCGCATTGAGCGGCCCGGGCGACCGCGAGCGGCTCCTGGCCGGCGGGTTCGATCAATACATCGCCAAGCCGATCACGAAGGAGATGCTGGCCGACCTGTTGGCGCGGCTGGATGAAGCGCCGCTTGCCAGCACGCTGGCAACCGTGGAAGGCATGGCGGAAATGATCGCGGAGTTCCTGGCCAGCCTGTCCCAGAGGGAAACCGCCCTGGAGGAAGCCATCGCCAAGTCAGATTTGCCCTCGATCGAGAAAAACGCCAGGCTGCTGAAGGGCGAGGCCGGCACCTTCGGCTTCGAACCCATCTCCCAGGCGGCCGAGCGCGTTGAAACCATGAGCCGCGACAAGGGTGACCTTGAGGCCATCCGCAAATCCGTCAACGAGCTGGCCCACCTCTGTCGCCTGGCGCGCCGCTCCGTCTGTTAGGGGGCTGTTTCAGAACCTGGTTTACGAACGGCCGCGCGGCCTGAAGGCCGCGGCTCGTTGTTTACCAGCGCGGTGCTCGCGGCACGCGCCCCCCGTCCTTGTGGCCCCGAGGGCGCATTTTCTGCGCGATCCGTTTTGCGTTGAGCGGCGCCTGATCGGGTCGATAGAGACCTTGGGGGTTGAGGCGACGCAAGGCTGGGGCGCAAGCGGGACCGCAGGGATGTGGATTCTGACCTCCTTCTTCGCCGCGACGACCGTGCTGATGATGTGGCTCTGCGCGGTCTATTTCGTCTCGCTCTGCTTCTTGAGCTTCTTTCGCAAACGCTCGGTCCCTCCCCTCCCGGATGAGTACCCGATGCTCTCCGTGATCGTCCCCTGCTACAACGAGGCGGCCTTCATCCTTCAAAAGCTGGAGAACCTCCGCTCCTGTCGCTATCCGCGCGATCGACTGGAAATCGTCTTCGTCGACGGCGGAAGCACCGACGGGACGGTCGATCGGCTGAACAGGGCGATCAGCTCGGACCCCTCTGTGCGCCTGGTGTGTTCGGCGCAGAAGGGGAAGATCAACCAGCTCAACCTTGCGTTGCCGACACTGCGAGGGGACTACGTCGTGAACACCGACGCCGACGCGATGCTGCGCCCCGACGCATTGATGCAGATCGCCGCGGAATTCGCCTTCGACCCTCGGGCCTGGGTCGTCGGGGCATACAGCTATTCGAGCAGCGCCATCTGGCGGGACCTGTGCTTCTGGGATTCGCAAAACCGCGGACGCCTGATTGAATCCGACGCCTACAGCAGCTCCATCGTCATCGCCACCTGTTACGCCTTCCGACGCGAGCTGCTTTCGTCCTTCCCCGAGGACGTCCTCGCCGATGACGTGTACGTGGCGTTCCTGGCCAACAGCCTCGGCCATCGCGTCGTCTATTCCCGTCAGGCCATCGTCGAGGAGCTGCGCGGGCCGACCTGCATCAGCGACTTCCTTTCTCACAAGTTCAGAAAGAACAACGCTTTTCTCCGCGAATCGCTGCGGTTCCTCTATCGCCTTCCGGAGATGGACGGCTTCCGGAAGATGATGATGCTCACCCGCATCGGGCAGCAATTGCTGCTTCCCTGGGCCGCCGGGCTCTGGTCAATCCTGGCCTTGACCATGCTTACGCTCGGGCGGCTGGACCTCATGTCCGTCGCCGCAGCCTCGATCGCCCTGGTCATCATGATCACCAATCGCGCCTTCCACTCCGTGGAGGTGCCCAGGGGCACGACCAAGCGGTTCGGTCCCTACAAGCACGGAGTCGTCTTTCTGGACACCATGTTCGTCCTGTTTGCCGCGGCCCTGAGCTATCCCTTCTTCAGGCAAGGCTGTTCGTACTCCCGATTGGGGGCGAAGCGCGACGCCGACAATGCCGAGAAGATTGATGTCGTCCCGCCGGTTCAACGGGAATCACGCTTGCCTCAAATCCCCGCACCGACCCTCGGCCTCAGGCCGCTTGCCGCGTCCTGACGAGGCCCGCCTAAGAGAGGAGACTCGATCATGCGCATCGCCCTGTTGTCGCCGCCGTGGCAGCCCATGTACATGCGAAACGCCCGATGCGACTTCGTCTCCCTCTCGGCGACCCAGTGGTACCCGTTGTGGCTGGGCTATGCCGGTTCGTGGCTCGAGCACTGCGGGCACGAGGTGCTTCTATGGGACGCTCCGTCTCGACGGATGGACTACGCGGCGACGGAACAGGCCATCATCGAGTGGCGTCCGGACATGCTGGTGACCTACACCGGTCAAAAGAGCCGCGAGAACGACGTCGCCATCGCCGACCGGCTGACGGAGAAGCTGGGCTGTTTGAGCGTGCTGGCCGGCCCGTATTACTCGGCGCGTCCCGAGGAGACGCTGCGCTTGTCCCAGGCGGTGCCGTACGGCATCGAGAGCGAGATGGAGATGCCGCTGATGGAGTTGGCGGACGGGAAGCGGCCGACAGAAATAAGAAACCTGGTCTGGCGCGACGGCGAGCGGATCGTGCGGAACGAGGTCCGCCCCTATCTGAACACCGAGCAGCTCGACCGCATCCCCTTCGTCTCCCGCTTCTTCAAGAACCACGTCGACCTCTGGGACTACAAGACGATCTCCGAGTTCTATCCGTTCATGGACATCATGACCGGCCGGGGCTGCAAGTGGGGACAGTGCACCTTCTGCCTCTGGGTGCATACCTACGTCAAGGGCTTCACCTACAACCTCCGCAGCATCGAAAACGTCGTCGAGGAGTTCGCCTTCATCGAGCGCGAGATGCCCAAGGTCCGCTCGATCATGATCCAGGACGACATGCTGACCGACGATCGAGCCCTGGAGCTATCGGCCCAGAAGATCAGGCGAAAGCTGAACATCCCCTGGTCCTGCTATGCTCGCAGCAACCTGACCTACGAGACCATGCGGGTGATGAAGCGGGCGGGGTGCCGGGTGCTGCACGTCGGCTACGAGTCCGGCGATCAGAGAATCAACTACGCCATCAAGAAGGGCGTGACCGTCAGGAAGATGACCGAGTTTACCGAGGACGCGAAGCGGGCCGGCCTGCGCATCCACGGCGACTTCGTCATCGGCTTTCCGGGCGAGACGAAGGACACCGCCGAGACGACGATCCGCTGGGCCAAACAATTGAACCCCCACACCGCCCAGTTTCAATTGGCCAACGTGCTCGAGGGCACGCCGATGCACCGGACGCTCTCGGAGAACGGCTGGCTCACGCCGGAAGGCGAGCCGGACTATCCCGATTTCTCGAATGGGGAGATTCGCGCCGCCGCCAAGCGCGCCTATCGCAGATTCTACCTATCCCCGCAGTACGCGATGAAGTGCCTGCGTCACCCCTACGAGCATCTCCTGGGGCGCCTGAAGACCATTTCCGTCGCCGTCCCGGCCATGTTCTGGCGCCGCTGGTGAGGCCTTCGTCTCGACGCCGGCCGGCTCGGGCAGCGGCTGGCCGTCGGTCTGCGACACGTCGAAGACGTACACGCCGTGGAAGCGCAGCACGGTTTCCGGTTTGTCGGAGTCCGTGGGCTGTTTTTCCTGCTTGCGGAAGGCCATCGGCGCGATGATGACGATGCCCTTCTCGCCTTGGCGGACGAAGCGGCCCATCTGCTTCCATGTATTGAAGCCGGCGACGTGCGTCGCGTCGGGCCTCTGCGACAGGATCAGCATGACGTTTCCGAAGCTGTACTTGTGGAACTTCGCCAGCATCGACAGGTAGCGGGTGAGTTCCTCGCTCCTGCCCACGGCGAGCGCCTGGCTGAGTTGTTCGAGGGCTTGGTCAGCGACTTTCTTGGCTTGTTCGGCTTTCATGGTCTTGCTCCTTGCCGGGACCCGCGACGTGCGGTCCCTTCGCAAGGCACGAGGGACCCCGGCGGGGGTGGCTATGGAGCTAGCGGCGGCAAGGCCGGCAGACCGCCTGCGAGTCCCGCGAAGCGGAGCAGGACGAATGACGGACCGGACCCGAAGGGCGCGCAGCGGGTCCGGCGTGAGGCGTGCAAGACTCGAAGGCGGAAAGCGAAGCGGTGACGGCCGGAAGCCGCGGCAGAAAGCCGGGCAAGTAGAGTCGCCCTACCCTCGTCACGACGATAGTTCGCGCGACGGGAGCGTCTCACCGCTGCCGGCGCTGGCGAGTGCATGTGTGCGTTGGGAGTGATGATCTGTCGGACCCGACCGACTCGTCGGCGTCGATGTCAGGATGGAAGCAACGGGAAGCCGGGCGAGTGGGCGTATCGCCCGACGGATGCGGGCGCGGCCTGTCAGAGGAAAAAAGACTGGGGCGCGTAGAGCGAGCGCGATAGGCTTGCGCAGCGTCACGGACGCACAAACGCGAGCGTGCGCCGGACGAAACCGAGCAACTCGGCGTCATTGATGACTTCGGTCTCCCAGGCGGCGTTCGTGTCATGATGGAATCGATTGGCATATTCGATAAGGTCGCGAAGCTCGTCTGTGGCGGCTCGGTCGAGCATCTGCTGCGGCGTGGCGACGCGCTGATCGCAGAGATTGCGGAACGGCCCGAGCAGGGTGCCGGGAGGAAAGTGCTCCGGGCAGGCGACGCGCAAGTAGGCTTCGATGGTTGGCCGGATCGCTCGTGCGACTTCCCGTGTATTGGCCGCCGGGGTCTGCGTGTGCCCGCGGAGCAAGGCGTGACGGCGGTCGTGCTCACTGATGCAGTCCTGTGTCACATCCCACGGGCGGATCGTTGATCCCGCGGCATCGCGCGCAACCTCAAGCGCTGTGCGCACCGTTGGCACCGAGCCTTCCCAGAGACGGCACAGGAATGGCTTGTTGTGTGAGAGAACAATCACTTGGCTCACGCGGTCAACCAGACGCCGGACCTCCTGCACGGTCGTAAGTGATCGGTGATCGTCGAGACTGGTGATTGGATCGTCGATGACTACCACTCTAGTAGGCAAGCCGGGGTCCTGATCGAGGCGGGCAAAGAAGAACGCCAAAGCAAGCGTGTTCCGGTCGCCGGAACTGAGCGTGTTGCGGAAAGACGGTCCCGTCGCCCCAGTCCCGATAGCAACGGGCGTGTTGTTGATGACGACGCTGTAATTACATGTCGGACCCGCGCGAGTGTTAGCCACGGCGACGTTTCCGAGCCGAAATCCCGCGTTGAATCGCGGGAGGTACAGATTGACAGCCGTTTCGTAGGCTGGAAAGACGTTCTGGCGGTAGTGGTCAAGCTGACCGCGGACCTGATCGCGCTGCTGCTCAGTGAGTGTCTTCGCGGCTTTCTCCGCGAGGTATTGAACGCATCGCGGGACGATCTCCGGAGTGTGTCTCACCTTTGTGGCCTGAAGCCGCGCAAGGTCAGAGGCGATGGCGGCGGCGTTACCCCCTGCGGCTTGCTCCTTCACCAGACGTATCGCGTCGTTAGCCGCGATCAATCGGGCGCTCAATCCCTCGATATCTCGGCGATGGTTGTCGTACGCAGCGACGGCATTTCGTGCTTGCGTTGAAAGGGGCTGCTGATCAAGGGGGGATTCCTGTTTGGACCGGAGGGCCGTGGTGATCGCGTCGCGTGCCGCGCTCCATGCACGAGCGATTTCAGCCGTGTCCATGGCAACTTTTGGAACTTCACAGAAGCGGGACCAGAAAAAGCGGCGTTCGCTTGCCACGCGGAATGATCGCTCGAACGCCGTTTGAATGTCCGTTCCGTGCTGTCGGTTGAACGTCGAAACCGTATCGCCGATGGTGCGCAGAAGGTCAGCGTATTCGGCGCTGAAGTAAGCGCGGTAGTGTGTGAACACGGGGGAACCCGTAAGGTCCTGGGCGCAGAAGGGACAGGTGTTCGCTCCTGCATCGACGCGACTCATGCCGGCGACGATCCACTCTTCGCCCCCTCGTCCAATAGTGGCGAAGTGCCGGCGAACCAGGTCCACGGCCGCGGCGTCGATGTCGGCGACCTCGCGATGGAGAATCGCATCGATGGCATCTACATCGATCACCGGCAACGAAATGGAATCGAACGGCGCGGCATTCCGGATTGGGTCCTGAGCGCGCACGGCGGCAAGGGTGCGATCAGATTCCTGGATTGCGGCATCTATGTCTGCTCGCGGTTGAAGCTCACAGAACTGATCGACGGTGAATCCGCCGCGGGCAGTTGCTGGAATAGCATCGGCAAGTGTACGGAGGGTACTGTTGTGCCGCTCGATCTGCTCGACGAGTTGTTGAAGCTGCCGGTTGAGCGTGACACCTTGTGCTCCCAGAATCAACTCGTGGAGGTTTTGGCGGTGCGCGGGGTCAACTGCGAGGCCCGAGCAGACATTCTGATCTACGAACACGTCATCAAACACCACGATGTCCAGCAGCATGCGGTTCCACACGTCATTCTGGAACATCGCGGGTGGCGGTCCGCCCGTGCATTCAATGACAACGTGCGGAGGATCGGCCGCCGCCAAACGGTGGCGTTCCGTCACTGGAATCGGGTCGCCGGTGCTGAGGGACCGCAAGATGGCTGAAAGGGTCGTCTTACCGCGCCCATTCTCGGCGTAGATAACGGTGAGCCGGGCGAGTGGGATTGTCGCCGCTGCCGTCACGTTGTCGAACTGTCCGATATTTCTCAGCAGTTGCAACCGGTTGATCACTGTTCACTCTCGTTCTTCGGCGAATGCGCAAGTGTACATGGTGCTCCGCGAGCCAAAAGTCAAGATAGTTGCCGACACCGCGTGCTACGGACCGATCTCAGAGTCTCCGGATCGCGTCACTCGGGTCAGCGCCGCACGCCCGGCACCATGCCGCGAATTCCACGGGGTCGATGCGGCGGTCGCCGATCTCCGACCGGTGGACCATCGTGTTGTGCATCCTGAGCTTACGGGCGAGGTCGCGCGGGGTCAGCCCGGCCTTGGCCCGCAAAGCCAAACCTGGCGGTCAGTGCAGCGCGGCCGCGACGGAAGGGAGGATCGTCAGCACGTCGTTGAGCCGGGCCATGCGAAAGACCTCGGCGATGTTGGGGGCCGGCGCGGCGATGCGGAGGGGGCATTTCTGGGCGCGCATCTTGACGTCGAGCTTGAGCAGCGCGCCGATGCCTGCGCTGGACATGGCCGAGATGTCGCTCATGTCCAGGACGAGCACGGCGGGGTTGGCCGCGGCCGCCTCGGACGAGTGCCGCTCGAAGTCAGGGACCTCGGCGTAGGTCATCCGGCCGGCGAGCTTGAGGATGACCGTCTTGGAATCACCGATGACGTTACAGGAGAAGGTGGTCATGTGTGGTTCTCCGTTGGTTCCAGGCCGGTGTTCGTTGTGACGCCATGCAGCCCAGGAGCGAGAAGGCCCTTGCGCTGAGAGGGTGTCGTCATGCTCGCTCCACCGCCACGTGGACGTCTAGGGTTTGCTTTGCGGCTCCCTTGAAGACGCCGCGGTTGGGGGGCACATCCTTGTAATCGCGGCCGACCGCCACGCGGATGTGACGGTCGCCGGCGAGGGTGTTGTTCGACGGATCGAAGCCGATCCAGCCCACCCCGGGGACGAAGGCCTCGGCCCAGGCGTGGGTCGCGCCGCGGCCGGTCGGCTCGGAGTCGCCTGCGCGATGGAAGAGATAGCCGCTGACGTAGCGGGAGGGGATTCCCAGGTCGCGGGCTATGGCGATGAACACGTGGGCGAAGTCCTGACAGACGCCGCTTTTCTTGTCGAGGCATTCGTCGATGGGCGAATCGACTCGCGTGCTGCCGCGGTCGTAGCGGATGGCGGCGTGCAGGGCGTCGCGCGTCTTTGTCAGCATGGTCAAAGGATCGGCCTCGCGCCGCAGACCGAGCCGGCCGGTGAAGTCGCGGAGTTTTTCCGTGGGAGTGGCGAAGTGACTGGGGCGGAGCCAGTCCCAGTGTTCGGCGCTGGCGGCGAGTGCGTCGAGCTGTGACCAGGCGCCGGCGTCGCCGGCGGGGTTTTCCTCATTCCCCCCGCGAGCCTTGGCGCTGCCGCGCTTGGCGCCCTGGGTTTCGACCAGGGCGACGGCCGTGACCTCGAGGTGGTCGTGAACCGAGGGGATGTCGAAGTGGTGCACGACGTTTCCGACGTAGTCGGTGTAGGAGTGGGTGCGGGCCGCGGGCTTGGTGGTCAGGGTGAATTCAAGCGTGCGCTGGCAGGGCTCGGAGCGCGGGCGCATGCGAACCTCCATGACGCTCTCGCGGATCGGCAGGTTGTAGCCGAAGGCAGTGACGTGATGAATGCGATAAATCATGAGCAAGACGCCAATCGGCCTGTCGGTCAGGACGGCATTACCGGGGCAGGCTCCAAGGGTCACGAGCCTGCGTGATGTAAAGCCGTAATCCAATCCTCCGTTCCTAACAGGGCGCGAATCAGGCCTCCACGAGTTCTCCTTGCAAGACGGCGTCAACCGTGTAGCCGATGTACTGGTCATAGACGGCGTCGTGGATCATGGTGCAGGTCGCCACGATGTCGCCCAGGAAGATGCCCAGGTCGCCGGCGAGGGTTTCGTCGATCGTGCCGTAGGCGAGGTCGGCGTTCAGCCGGCCGGCGAGGCGATGCGCGAGGGCGACGTGGGAAGTGCCGGTCCAGCCGGCGATGCCCGTGACGGCCTTGTCGATCTGCCGGGCGCAGAAGCGAACGGCATGAGGGAACTCGACGTTGAGGAGCAGGAAGTCGAGGATTCGCCGGGGCTGCAATTCAACGGTGTGGACGCGGCAATAGGCCTCGTAGGCGGTGCACGTGCGCAAGAGCCCGGCCCAGGCGACGAAGTCCGTAGGGGTGGCCTCGCGATCGGCGCCGCGCATGCCGAAGTGCGAGTCGAGCAGCCAGGCGAGAACAACGGCGCGTTCAAGATATCGGCCGAGACGGATGAACTGCCAGCCCTCGCCGTGATTCAGGGCGGAGTCCGAGAGGCCCGCGACGAGTTGCGCGCCGCGCTGAACGTCGCGGAAGAACGCGTGCGGACCCGTCGCCCACAGCCGGTCGGTGTTCATCTCGCGCATCGACAGATACAGGTGATTCAACTCCTCCCACATTTCCGTGGGGATTTGTTCGCGAATCTGGCGGGCATTCTCACGGGCCTGGGAGACGCATGAGACGATGGAGCATGGGCTGTTGGGATCGAAGGCCAGGGCGCTGGTCACGGCGCGGGAGTCGGCGCTGAGTTCGGCCGGCATTTCAAAGCGGAGGCTGTTGAGCAGGCAGATCCAGCCGAGCGACGCGGTGTGCGGGGCGACGTCGAGGGCTATGTGGAGCTGGACGTCGAGGACGCGGGCCATGTGCTCGGCGCGCTCGAGGTAGCGGGCCATCCAGTAGAGCGAGTCGGCGACGCGAGAGAGCATCATCGGGCCGACCTCCAAAGAAGCGATCTGTGTCGGAATCGATCACCGGCGAGTTCGCGCCGACGGCGATTGACAACGAGCGAACAGCGAACGGGGTGCACCACAGCGCCCGGCGGTGCTGGCTGAGCGACAAGCCGATTCCAGCGGCGGGAATCAATCATGAAGCACCCAGGTGTCCTTGCTGCCTCCGCCCTGGGAGGAATTGACGACGAGGGAACCCTTGCGTAGCGCGACGCGCGTGAGGCCGCCGGGGATGATTCGGGCTCGCTCGCCGAAGAGGATGTAGACGCGAAGGTCGATGTGGCGCGGATCGATTGTGCCGTCGAAGAAGCAAGGCGCGACGGACAGCGAGAGGGTCGGCTGGGCGATGCAATTGCGCGGGTTGGCGACGATCCTTTGGCGGAACTCCTCGCGCTGGGCCTCGGTCGAATGGGGGCCGATCAACATCCCGTAGCCGCCGGACTCGCCCACGGCCTTGACCACCAGTTTATCGAGGTTCTTGAGGACGTGGTCGCGCTCATCCGGGCGCGTCATCAGGTACGTCGGCACGTTGTCAACGATCGGGTCCTCCGCCAGGTAGTAGCGAATGATCTCGGGAACGTAGGCGTAGATCGCCTTGTCGTCGGCGACGCCGGTGCCGGGGGCGTTGGCGAGCGTCACGTTGCCGGCGCGATAGGCGTTCATCAGGCCCGGCACGCCGAGCTGCGAGTCTTCCCGGAAGGCCACGGGATCCACAAAATCGTCGTCGATGCGGCGATAGATCACGTGCACGCGGCGCAGGCCGGCCGTGGTCCGTTCGTAGACGACGTTGTCGTGGACGACGAGATCGCGGCCCTCGACAAGGGCGATGCCCATCTGTCGGGCGAGGAACGCGTGCTCGAAGTAGGCTGAGTTGTAGATGCCGGGGGTGAGGAGCACTATCCTCGCACCGGCCTGGGAAACGGGGGCGACTTCGCGGAGACAGGCGAGCAATTCCTGACCGTAGTGGTCGATGGGGCGCACGCCGTAATCCCGAAAGATGTTGGGAAAGACGCGCTTCATCACCTGGCGGTTCGAAAGCATATACGAGACGCCGCTGGGGACGCGAAGGTTGTCTTCCAGGACGGCAAAGCGGCCGTCGGGCGTGCGGACCAGGTCGGTGCCTACGACGGTGAGGTAGGTTTTGCGCGGCGGGTCGATGCTTCGCATCTCGCGGCGGAAGTGTTTGCAACTATAGATGAGATCGGCGGGGATGATGCCGTCGTTGATGATCCTGGCGTCGTGGTAGAGGTCGTGGAGGAAGAGGTTGAGGGCGGTGATGCGCTGGGCCATTCCGCGCTCGAGGACGTCCCACTCGGCGGCGGTCACGATGCGCGGCAGCACGTCGTAGGGAAAGATCCGCTCAATGCCGGACTGCTCGCCGTAGACGGTGAAGGTGATGCCCTGCTGGAGGAAGGAAAGGTCGGCGGCCTGTTGGCGGCGCTGGATCTCCTCCGGGCCGAGATGATCCAAGCGGTCCTGGAGCATCCGGTAGTGGGGGCGCGGGGTTGAATCGACCTCGTACATCTCGTTGTAAGGTGCGGCGAGCGAGGGCGCGGCCGCGGGGGCGTCAGCGGTTTGTGGGGTCATGGCGCGCGTCTCGCCGATAGGCAAAGGGTTCAAGGACCGCCCGATTGGGCTGGCCAGGAACCCAGTATAACAATCAAGGGCCTCAAAAACCATGTTTCCGACGACGCGGCGCACGACATCGCCGATCATCGTCAATCCGTGAAAAAACGCGCCAATGCCAAGGCGCTCCAAAGGCTGCGCGACGCACCCGGCCGGCTGGCGGTGTGGGAAGTAAGTTCGGGTCCGATACGGCGCCCCGGCGGCCTCGCAGCCGTGCGGCGGCCGGCGACTTGCCGGGCCAACAATCCGAGGCTATTATTTGCCATATGCTGACCGGCTGCCGAATCGTAGTCTCCATGTTCGTGCTGATGCAGTCGCTGCCGGGCGCTATTTGCGCCCTCTGCGATTGCGAGGCTCGCCCAGCCGAGGCCAGTTGCGCCGAACGCCGGTGTTGCTGCACGGCCACAGCCGAATCGGATCGCGGCTCGATGGAGCAAGGCCCGATCGAGCGGTGCGAGTCCTGTGCCTCCGAGGACGTCTCGGCCCCTGTGGCTCCGATCCCGGAAGCGCGAGGTTTGGAGTCGTCACGAGACATCACGCCGATGCCGGGCCCGACCCTAGTCGCGGATGACGTTTTGTCATGCTTAGGGTCGAACTCCGAGACTCGCCTACCGGCGGATCTTCAAGCATCCCGATCGACTCAATCAATTCTCTGCATCTGGCTCACCTGATTCTCGCCTAGTGCATCGTTGCTGCGCGCATTGTCCGTGAGCATCGCCCTTGCGCGCAGCGTACTTCGCACCGTCGTTTTTTGTTGACAACCAGTAGCGTGTCTTCCTGTTGGGCTGTTCTGCACGGACGCGTTCCCGCGTTGAGCCTGAGCCTGAGAGCGTTGAACATGATCGAGTCCTCCTCGAGTACGAAATTGCCTTCAGGGCTCGCGCCTACTCGTGACGGCGAAGTCGCCCTGCCCATGCCTCCGCGCCGATGGAGGACCCGGGTCTTGCTGCCGCTGGCCATCTTCTTGGCAGGCGGCGGACTCCTGGCCGTCTCCGCGAGGGCCACTTTTCAATCACCGATTGACGTGTGGGTAATGCCCGTGGTCGCGAGATCCGATGCGGCCCCGGCCGTCGAGGCCTCGACCGCATCTGCCGAGTCGAGGGCGCCTGCGTCGGGCGGCTTGGCGAGTGCGTTGTGTCAGGCCCCCGGTTGGGTGGAGGCCGATCCATTTCCGATCACTATTCCGGCATTGGCGGAGGGGGTGATCAGCGAGGTTTTGTTTGTTGAGGGGCAGCGCGTCGAAGCGGGGCAAGTCGTCGTGAAAATGGTGGAGGAGGACGCGCGGCTGGCGGTCGATGCCGCGGCGGCGGAGTTGGCGGCGGCACAAGCGGAACTGGAGCGGGCGCAGGCGGAACTCGAATATCAACGGGTCAACTACGACCGCGTCCTCCGCCTGCACGAAACAAAAAACGCCCCCGACATCGAATGGGCCAATGCCAAGAGAGATCACGATGCTGCAAAAGCGCAGCTCAACGCCTCGCAGGCGAAGGTGTCCCATATCGAGGTCATCCTCGATCAGGCGAGGTTGACGTTCGCCCGCATGGAGATCAAGTCGCCGGTGACGGGCGTCGTCATGGCCAGGCTGGTGGAGCCAGGCACGAGGATCGCCATGTCCACCGTCGCGACGGGGGAGCGAATGGGCGCGATCGCAAGGCTCTATGACCCGCAGCATTTGCAGGTGCGGTCCGACGTTCCGCTCGCCGATTTCGCCAAGGTCGGCGTGGGGACTCGGGCGGAAGTCGACACCGAAGCGGTCCCCGGCGCGGTCTTTCATGGAACGGTTTCCCGCCTGGTGCCCGAGGCCAACATTCAGCGCAACACGATTCAAGTCAAGGTCGCGATCACGGACCCATCGGAGGCGCTCAAGCCCGAGATGTTGGCTCGCGTCCGCTTCTTCCCGAGGAAGGTGCAGTCGGCGCCTACTCAGGCGCGCCGGGGTACGTCGCCGGGCGCGTCGTCGATGGGACTTTTGGCCCCGCGCGCGGCGATGTTCAACGTCGCCGAGGACCGCGCGGACGTGTGGATCGTCGAGCACACCCGGAGCGGACCGATCGCCGTGATGCGCCGCGTCAAGATCGTCGGAACCGAGCGGGACGGCTATTGCCCGGTGGCCGACGGCGTACAGCCTGGAATGCGGCTGATCGTCGAGCCTCCGCCGGGTCTTGAGCAGGGCTCACGGGTTCGCGTGCTGGGGGAGCGGCCGGGGCCGGCCCAGCCGTAGAGGGAATAATCACATGGCGTTCATTGAGTGTCGACGATTGACGAAGTCCTACCAGAAGGGCGACAACACCATTACCCCGCTCCACGAGGTCGATCTGGACGTGGAGGCGGGCGAATTCGTGTCGCTGATGGGGCCGTCCGGCAGCGGAAAGACGTCGCTGCTCAACATGATCGCGGGCATCGACCGGCCTACCGGCGGCTCGTTGCGGATCGGCGGTACGGAAGTCTCCTCGATGTCGCGTTCGCAGCTCGCCGACTGGCGCAGCGAAAACGTCGGATACATCTTTCAGCTATACAACCTGGTGCCGGTGCTCACGGCATACGAGAACGTCGAGTTGCCCCTGCTCTTGCATTCCCTGCCGGCCGGCGAGCGTCACGCGCGCGTAACGACGGCGCTGGAGCAGGTCGACATCCTGGACCGACACGACCATTATCCCAGCCAGCTTTCCGGCGGGCAGGAACAACGAGTGGCGATCGCCCGGGCAATCGTCACCGCACCGAAGATTCTCGTCGCCGACGAACCCACGGGCGACCTGGACGCTGCCGCCGCCGCTTCCATCATGGAGCTGCTGACGAATCTGAATCAGGAATTGGGCCGCACGCTCATCCTGGTGACCCATGACGCGAAGTGCGCCGGATACGGCCGGCGGACGCTGCATCTGGAAAAGGGCAAATTCATCGAGGCCTCGCGCCGCGCCGCGCCGGAACGGGATCACCGTGAGGAGGTCGCCACATGATTCGCATCAGATTCCTCCCGCTGGTCGTCAAACAGATCATGCGCCGCCCGACGAGAAGTTTTCTCACCGTGGCGGGGGTGACCATCGCGATGTTTCTCTTTGTCACGATTCAGACGCTCCAGATGGCCGTGCGCGAGGCCACCCGGGTCACGGCAAAGGACACCAAGCTGGTCGTGTATCGAGAGAATCGATTCTGCCCGGCGACCAGCAGGCTGCCGGAGTATTACCAGGGTCGCATCCTGAAGGTTCCCGGCGTGGCCGGCGCGATTCCCGTCAAGGTGGTGGTCAGCAACTGCGCCTCCGGCCTGGACGTCATCACGTTCAGGGGCGTTCCCGATGAGGAGCTGCCCGCCTTCTCCGGGAAATGGCGTGTGCTCGATGGCTCCCTGGACGACTGGAGGAAGCGGTCGGATGCGGCCCTGGTCGGCGGGCGGCTGGCCCAGCGCCGCGGCTTTACCGTAGGTCAGTCCTTCGATGCCGCAGGCGTGACGGTCACCGTGGCCGGGATCATCGAGTCCACCGAGCCGCAGGACCAGAACGTCGCCTACGTTCATTTGAACTTCCTGCAACTGGCCACGCGGCAGGGCGGGCTCGGCGTGGTCACCCAGTTCGACGTGACGGTCAGCGATCCGACGCAACTGGAGAAGACCGCCAAGCTGATCGACGAGGAGTTTCGAACCGAGGCGGAGCCCACCCAGACGCGACCCGAGAAGGCCTTCGTGGCCCAGGCCGGCTCCGACATCGTCGAGATCGTGGCGTTCACCAGGTACCTCGCGTGGGGATGCGTCTTCGCGGTGCTGGCACTGATCGCGAATACAAACGTCCTCGCCGTACAGGACCGGATCAAGGAGCACGCTGTGCTCCAGACGCTGGGCTATCGTGGTGGCCTCATTGCCCGACTGGTGACGATCGAAAGCATCTGCATCGGAGTCGCGGGCGGCGTGGCCGGGGCGATGATCTCGATGGTGCTCCTAACCTACGGGAACCTCACGCTGTCAACCGAAGGCGTGGGCGTCGATGTCACAACCCGCTGGCCGGTGTTTGCGGCCGGCCTCGTTCTTTCCTCGGGCGTGGGGCTCCTCGCGGCGCTGGTGCCGGCCTGGCAGGCCTCGCGGAGGCAGATTGCACAGAGTTTCAGGGCCGTCTGAGATGAGGGTCGTCAGATTGTTGCCGTTTGAGTACGCGGTTCGCAACCTCGGCAGGTCGCGGGCGAGGCTGATCCTGTCGGTTGTGGGCAGCGCGCTGGTCGTGCTGCTCGTGCTCGGGGCGGCGGCGTTCGTGCGGGGCATGGACCAGTCGTTGCGGGCCACGGGCGAACCGAACAACGTCATCATCCTCGGAGCGGGAAGCGAGGAATCCATCGAGCGAAGCGAGGTCAACTCGAGCGTGGCGGGCATCGTATCCGCGAGCATCCAAGGCGTGCGTTCACTCTTGGGCGAGTCGTACGTTTCTCCGGAGGTCCACGTGCAACTGCCGGTGAAAGTTCGAGCGGACCAACCCAAGGGACCACTGGTGCTGGTGCGCGGCGTGACTCCGGCCGCCTGCCTCGTCCATCCAGCGGTGCAGATCGTAGAAGGTCGGCTCCCTCTGCCCGGCAATGACGAGGTGATGGTCGGCCAGATGGTCGCGACGAAGATGGGTGTACCCGAAGCGGACCTCATGGTCGGCCGCTCGCTCCTGATCGACCGGAGGTCGTTTGCGATCGTCGGCCGCTTTGTCGCGCCGGGCACGGTGATGGAGGCGGAGGTCTGGATGCCGCTAGCCGACTCCAGGGAGCTAACCAAGCGTGTGACCGATTCCTGCGTGAGCATGACGCTTGATCCGACGAAGGCTGAGTTCGCCGATGTCGCGGCGTTTGTCAGGACGCGCGTCGATCTGGAGTTGGCGGCGACGCCGGAAACGGCCTATTACGCGAAATTGTCGTCCTTCTTCGCGCCGATTCGATTCGTAACCTGGGCGACGGCGATCCTGGTCGGGCTGGGCGGACTGTTCGGGGGGCTCAACTTGATGTACGCGGCCTTCGCGTCGCGCGTGCGCGAGCTGGCGACGCTGCAAACCGTCGGGTTCCGGCGGTTGGCGATCGTCCTGGGACTGGTGCAGGAATCGGCGCTGGCGACGAGCATCGGCGCCCTTTTGGCCAGCGCCGCGGCGGTCTTGTGGCTGGACGGCGTCGCCGTTCGGTTTTCGATGGGCGCATTCGGGCTTCGAGTCGATGCGCCGGTCGTGCTGATTGGTTTTTGCGCAGGCTGCGCCCTGGGACTATTGGGATCGCTCCCGCCGGCCTGGCGCTGCTTACGGCTCACGATTCCCGTTGCCCTGAAGGCCATTTGAAAAGATGCAAAGGAGACTCGAGATGACCACGTGGCGTGTTTTAGCAGGTACAGCAACCGTCTATCTGACTATGGTGCTTCTGACCGGCTGCGACGACGGGAAGCAGGATGCCTCGCGCGAGACTGATTCTGTGAGTCTGCCGACGGGCTTCTTTCTCCAGTCGCAACCGCCCCAGGCGAAGTCCGTCGAGGAGGTCAAGAAGTCGGCCAAGACGGGCGACGTGGTCACAATGCGGGGGCGCATCGGCGGCAGCAAAGAGCCGTTCGTCGATGGACGCGCCGTCTTTACGTTGATGGGCTTGGGGCTCCCTGCTTGCGGGGAAGGAGTCTCGAACGACGGGTGCACGACTCCCTGGGATTATTGTTGCGAGCCGTCCAAGGAAATCGCCGCGCATCAGGCGTCGATCCAGATCGCCGATGCCGCCGGCGCGCCGCTACACCTGAGCTTGAAGGGCCAAAGTGGACTAAAGGAACTGGGCGATCTCGTCGTCGTCGGGCGCGTTCAAAAGGCCGAGGGAGACCTTCTGGTGATCGACGCGACCGGCGTCTACGTCATCGACCAGTAGTGTCCTTGGCGGACGCCGACCCATCCTCCCTGGCGCGATGATCACTCGAATTGGTACTTGTCAGAGGCAGCCGCCATTCAGCAGGCAGGCGACGAAGGGATCGACGTCCGCGTCGTCGATGGTTCCGTTGGGGATTGTCTGCACATCGCCGGCATATTTTTGAACGGGCGTGCCGCCGCCATTTACAAGCAGCGTGACGAATAGCGGAATGTCGCCGCCGTCCACCATGGTGTCGTCGTTCATGTCGGCCTTGAGGCCACTCACCGAGGAGGGAACCACCGTGGAGGCGAGAACGTCGACGACGACCTTGAATTCCGTAAGCGTCACGTCGCCGTTCGCCGGGGCAGGCGGCAAGTTGGCGTCGAATCGGAAGTTGTACAGGGTTCCCCAGCGAATCGCGTTGGCGTTGTCGTCAATGACGAACGGCGTTGTCGCCCAGCTCACGGCGCCGCCGGCGAACGCCCCAGGCCAATTCGTGCCGTCGTAGTTCACCCCGCCGACGCCGTCACCGCCGCGGTAGAACACGTCGTGAAAGCCGATGTTCTGGACCGTCGCGTACATGCTGCACGGAACACTGAAGCCGCCGATCGACCGGTCCGAGTTCAAGTTGTTCACCGCGTACTCATATCGCCAGAAACCCGTGCCGAGGTCCGTCGCCTTGGCGGCCAGGATGACCAGGCCGGGAAATCCGTCGTCCTCAGGCGTCTCGACGTCGGTCTCGATGACACCGGGGTCGATGGCCTGCCACAGGCGGATCGAGGGGATCTCCGGCATCGTCGCGCTCCCCACGGAGAAGGAGAAGTTCCACACGTCGTCGCTTCCGCTGACGGTGATCTCCCGCGTGGAGGCGTTGTTGTTCTGGTTGTGAGCGGCGGCGTCGTCGGCCGTGACGTATTGAAACTGGGCGAAATATCGCACCGCCGCGCCTTCGCCGCCTGTGGTCGCCACCAAGTCGGCGATCATCACCTCCAGGCGGCCGTTGTTGCCTCCCGAAGGATGCGTGGTGCACGTCTCCTGTGGATAGATCCCGGTATGGGCGTTGACCAAATTCTTGGGGCCGAGGCTGTTTTGATTGGCCATCTGGGAGGCGATGTAGGCGTCGTCGCAGCCGAGCCCCAGACGCCATCCGACGCCCGAGGGCTGACAGTTGGAACAGCAGTTGTCGTCCTGGGCCGCCGCGAAGCCGTGCTTCAGCCAGCTCTGGCCGACCTGCTCGAACCGCGTCGCCCCGTTCACCGTCGACCAACGGTAGAGATTGCCGCCGAACACCGGGTGATCGGTGGACAGGCAGGAACTCCACAGCACCTCCTCGTCGCCTAGGTTGCAGGCGTCCGAGCCGAAGGTGAGGGCCTCTCGATTGGCGACTGCGGTGAAGTTCATCGGCCCGGTGATGCTGGCAACGACGACGTCCGGGCCCACGGATTGGTTGGGACTGCCCGGGCAGCCGGAACCGAAGGCGCCGCGAGCCGGCCCGAGGCAGATCGACGCGGCGACCAAGCCGACGAGGATTCGATTTGCTGACATTGATGCGCTCCTGCCCTTACCGGTGATCGCCCAGGGGTCACCGGCTCCCAGAGAATCATTCGCCGCAGGGGGTTTGAGACGGGCGGCTCGATCCCGGGTTTCCCCGCAGGCCGGAAGGCGGCACCGTTCGATCGAACTGTGCCCCGTTTATGAGAATACTCCATTAACGCATGCTTTTCAACTGACTTCGGACCGTCCGGGTTTTTTGCTCGTGCCCCCCCCGATTTTGAAGGCACTTAACCGTATCTTCGCCGACTCTTCACGAGTCGCTTATCGAACGATAACAAGGCGGCGGGACGATGCCCGACGCTTGGCGAATGCGGGTGCCTCACGGCTCGGACGGCGCTCGGGCTAACGCTGCTCGGCTCGAGTTCGGCGGTCTTGAGTCCTTGGGCTTTCGCGTTCCGTAAATCGGCGGCGGTCGGCCGAGTCCACGGGAGGCCTAGTCGATCACGGTTCGGGCGAAGGATTCACACGCAATTAACCATCTCCTTGTGTTGTCCAAACATGTCCCAGTTAGCGTGCGGAGCGAGCGGAGCGGCGGCCCGCCCGAGAAAGGAAGACTCCAATGGACGGATTTCGGAATTTCTTGAGTCCCTGTTCCAAGCGGCGTAGCGCCTTTACCCTGATTGAGTTGCTGGTGGCCGTCGCGATCATCGCGCTGCTGATTTCGATCTTGCTTCCCGCCCTGGGTCAAGCCCGGCGTGCCGGACAGGCGGTGAAGTGCGCCGCGAATCTCAAGGACATCGGCACGGCGATGCAGAGCTATCTGGCCGAATGGGCCGGGACCTACCCGCCGGCGTATGTCTACCCGTCGGACACCCGAGGCACATACGACTTTTACAACCAGGACCCATCGCACCCCTTCGGCTACGTCCACTGGTCCTGGTATCTCTACAACCGCGGCAATGTCGATGATCGCTCGTTCATGTGTCCAGGCTACGTCCGGGGCGGCGCTCCGCGCACCAATCCGGGCCCGAGCGGCGACTGGGAGAGTTCCCAGGTCGATCAAAACGGCACCGGCCCTCCAGGCGGGACCACGGACGCCCAGGCCAGGCGGCTGGCCTATGCCGGCAACGCGGCGATCTTCCCGCGGAACAAGTTCACGACGCTGTTGTCTGGCGGCGAACGGGTGAACATCTTCACCAGCGACACCCGCATTGGCGACTCGGGCAAGACCATCCTGCTTACCGAATACGCCGACAACTGGAAGGTCACCGCCACCGGCGAGGGCGGCGGCCTGCTCTCCAAGGCCCATCGCTCCATCAACCCCTTCACCCACCTGAGCACCGGCTCGGAAGAATACACCGCGGGGCTCGACACGCCGGGCTTCACCTACGGCTCGGGTCCCTACTACGGGCTGATGCCCAAGAAGTCGCTGGTGAACGCGAGCGGGATGCTCGACACGGCTGGGATCAGCGAGACCAACGCCGTCGGTCGTCATCACGTCGGCGGGGCCGACGCCTACATCGGCGGCACGGCAAATTTCCTCTATGCCGATGGCCACGTCGAGAAGAAGTCGGTCCTCGAGACCGTGAGGAACTGGGAATGGGGCACGCGATATCACGCCATCAGCGGCCACAACAAGGTGGGACCGCCGTTTTGAAATCGGGAGGGACTTGCGGTGGAGGGGAAAGAAGCACTTTCACCGTCAAGTCAGGAGGACAGGACGAATGACCGCTTGTTTCAGTAGGGAGGCAAAGACGATGGACAACTACCCCACAGGGAGAACGCTCCTGATCGCCGGATTGCTCGCGACGGCCGCGCTCGCCTGGGCGAAGCCGGCCCAGGCCCAGACCGGCGCGTGTTGCATGCCGCTGCCGGCGGGCAATTGCTCGATTGAGACGGAGGCGGACTGCGCCCTCGCCGGCGGCAGCTATCGAGGCGACGACACGACCTGCGACACCTGCCTGAGCGCTTGCTGCGTGGGCGGCACGGATTGCACGCGCGAGACCGAGGCGGACTGCGACGCCCTCGGCGGGGCGTTCAGCGGCTATGGAACGGACTGCCTATCGCCCTGCGACTGCAACGTCGTCACCTACAACTTCGAGGAGGCCACCGGCCAGAGCATCGACGGGGCCCTGAGCGGCGGCGAGGTCAACATCAGCGGGGCCACCCTGTTCGTGGACTTCTTTGAACTGCCGGCCATCACCAACGACTTCAACAACCCCGATCAGGATTTCATCAATCGAAACATGCCGGCATGTCCCTCGTCTCCGGTTTCGTTTCAGGGCTTCGTCGACATCGATTGCAGCGGGGTGGGCGATTTCGTCGACCAACTCGCCCCGGACTTCACCTGCGGCGTGCCCTTCGAGGGCCACTGGCTGGTCAACTACCGATCGGTGGGGTCCGTCGAAGGGTTCGGCGAATTCATCGACTTCCAACTGCTCGGCACGATTCCCACCGCCATTCCCTCCGAGCGGGGGCTGCTCAATCGGCGGCGCTACGCCAATCTCGGGGCCCAGGTGTCGCCGCTCAACGCCTGCATCGCCGACGGCGATTGCGACGGGTTCACCAACGATGAGTCGGGCATTCCGTTCATCCAGCACAGCGTCGACATCTCCAACACCGACTCGCCCTCCGCGTGGTCCTCTCAGGGGCCGACCGCGCCGGGCAGCGCCCTCTGGAGCCTCAAACCGACGCAGTCCGGCTACGGCCAGAACCAGGAGGGTTCACACGGCGTCCCACCCGGTCCTCCGCCCTTGGGCATGCCCTACTCCAATGAACTGCCGACGCTGACGCGCGGGGCCTTCTCGCTGAACCTCAACAACGATCCGCCGACGACTCCCGCGCCCGATGCCGACACGATCTTCGACACCTCCATCGCCTGGTCGCCGGTCTGCTGCATCGCCAACCGGGGCGTCGGCCGGGAGAACATCCGCTACAGCGAAATGCAATACGTCTTCGTCGCCGGCCGACTCCCAACGGGCGAGAACGTGACGGCCTGTGTGCGCGATGTCGGCTCGGGCACGCGCAACGCCTTCGCCAACAGCATCAACGTCGACCCGAGCTGGTGCGTCGGCGACCACCTCGGCCCGCGCATCAACACCGCCGCCGAGGCTCGCCTGGGCGTCGTCATCGACACGCCGGGGGCCACCGAGACCCTGCCCATTGGGAATCGAACGCAGCCCACCAATTGCGGCGGATCGGGCGTGATGGAGGACGCCGTGACCGACCGGAGACTGGCCATCGGCTTCACCGGCTACTTCGGGGCCAGCCGAGCCTCCGAAGACACCGTCTCCGGCCGCTATGAAATGCTCAGCGTCTGCAAGGACATCGACGGCGACGGCGACGGGCAACCCGACAGCGATTGCTCGGCCGACGCCTGCGACGGCGGACCGGCGAACCTGGCCTTTCCGGCCTTCCCGGCGATCCCAGGCTGTCCGAATCCGGTTACTGAATTGGCGCCGGCCAACGGCGGTTTCGTGAGACCCTCCGTGTCGACGGTCCTGGACAACGACGACCCTCGCTGCGGCTATCAGATCGGCTCGGTGCAGACCTTCGGCACTCGGGGCGATCCGGAGTCGGGACGCGGCGGCAACGTGAACCCCGCCGTGGCCAACCTGGCCGCGCGGGACTACATCCGCAACATCAGCGACTCGATTCTGGCCTTTGCGGGCAACCCTCCAGGCAACGAGAATTTCAACATGCCCGGCGAATCGCTCGCCCGTCGTTTCACGCCGACGGCCGCGGCGGACGGGCTTCCGTTCATCAACAACCCGACCGATATCCAGGCCGCCGCGAACCCCGGGTTCGTGCAGACCGCACAGGATTACGTTCGTTGCAACAACATCACTCGGACCTACACCTTTGGGAGCGTGAACTCCGCCGGCCTGGTTCCGCGGCGCAATGATCGCACGCCGCCCAACGGTCCGGGCGGCAGCTACAACGACGGCAGCATGAACGGCCGCTACTGGGGTTGGGACAACCTCGCCATGGCCTGGGTGATCAACGTCATCGGCAACTCCCATCGTCTGAACGTCCGCAACCTGATCGCCGGGGACTTCAACGACGATGGAGCCCGCAACATCGACGACATCGCCGACCTGATGCTCGCCGTTCAGGATCCGCGGCTTTTCCAGTCCACCGAGGGCGTGGTCCTCGGGGCGGGCGGCGGCGTGGCCGGCACGCCGACCGAGCACGACTTCGTCATTCCCGAGGGCATCGGCGACTTCGACGGCGACGGAAACTTCAATGCCCTTGACGTTCGCTACTTCGCCGACGGTCTGGCCCTCGACCCGGCCACGGGCCTGCTCGACCGCAAGCAGGGCTTCATCGACGTGGACGACGAGTGGTTCGCCCTCACGGCCGGCAACAACTACTTCGGAACCCTGCCGCACTCGACGGGAGCGGCCTACAAGTCCGGCGACTCGCGCGGCGACGTCGCGGGCAGCGCCGACGGGCCGCTCCGCGGAGCCTACCCCAACGGCCAGGACTTTCTGGTCAATGCCGCCGACATCGACTACGTCCATGCCAATCTCGGCGATTGGGGCTTCGAGTTGGACCACGCGGCCTTGACCGACCTGAGCTGCGACATGGACAGCAACCTCATCGTCGATCAACGCGACGTGGACCAGATCGTCCATACCATCCTCTGCACCGAGTACGGCGACGTGGACCTCGACGGCGACGTGGACGTCGTCGATCAGGAGATTCTGACCGGCGTCAATCCGCCGGCGGCGTTCCCCAGGCCCGGCGGCTGGGCCGACGGCGATCTCAACGGCGACCAGGTGGTCGACGGCGATGACGAGACGATTCTAAGCGCCAACCTCGGCTTCGTCGGCCCCGCCTGCCTCACCAAGCGATGCGGCGACATCGACGGCGACAACGACTGCGACGACGTCGATTTGGCCTTGTTCGCCGACGTGCTCATCAGCAACCTGACCACCGTGGCCTTGATGGGCCGGGCGGACTTGAACAACGACACGCGCTCGGACGCCCTCGACGTCCAGCAGTTCATCTGCTGCCGGCTGAGCGGCGGGGATGATGCGGCCTGCCCGTAGCGGCGGGCGTGAATGATCTGGGTGGCCGGGCGGTTTCGCCGGCGGCCGCCTCTCGACCGAGCCGCGCTGAAACAGGCGCGTCTCGACCGGGAGCCGCCGCCGGCCAATCGATCCCGCTCAGAACCGTTGCCGCGTCGCCTCGGCGACCTTGTCGAGGGCCACGACGTAGGCGGCGATGCGCATGGGCAGCTTCTTCTCCGCAAAAACGTGGTACACGTCCTGCCAGGCCCGGAGCATCTTTTTCTCCAGCTCGGCGTTGACGTGGGCCTCGTCCCAGCGAAGCTGCTGGAGGTTCTGAACCCATTCGAAGTAGGAGACGGTGACTCCCCCGGCGTTCACCAGGATGTCCGGGATGACCTGGACTCCCTTCTCCCGCAGCAGTTGGTCCGCGCGCGGCGTGACAGGCGAGTTCGCCGCCTCCACGATGATCTTGGCCTTCACGTCGGCGGCGTTATGGCCGTCGACCGCTCCGCCGAGCGCCGCGGGCACCAGCACGTCCACTTGGAGCGTCAGCAGCTCTTCATTGTCGATGTCCCGCGCGCCGCTCATTCCGCGGACCGTTCCGGTCTTCTTCAGGTGCTCAAACACCTTGGCGATGTCCAGTCCTCGAGGATCGTGGATGCCGCCGTGCACGTCGGAGACGGCGACGATTTTCGCCCCCTCCTCAGCCAGCAGCCGAGCCGCCCACGAACCCACGTTGCCGAACCCCTGCACGGCCACCGTCGCGCGCTTCAGGTCGATGCCGAAGGCCTGGCACGCCTCGCGGGTGATGATGGTCGTGCCGCGTCCCGTGGCCTGCTCGCGGCCCAGGCTTCCGCCAAGGTTCACCGGCTTGCCGGTCACGATGGCCGGCGTGTAGCCGTGCTTCTTGCCGTATTCGTCCATGATCCAGGCCATCACCTGGGCGTTGGTGTTGACGTCCGGAGCGGGGATGTCGCGATAGACCCCCAGGGCCATATCGATCTTTTGAGTCAATCCTCGAGTCAGCCGCTGTAGTTCGCCCCGCGACATCGTGGTCGGGTCGCAGGTCACGCCACCCTTGGCCCCGCCGAAGGGGATGTCGACCAGCGCCGTCTTCCAGGTCATCAGCGCCGCCAGCGACCGCACCTCGTTGAGATCGACTTCCGGATGGAAGCGCAGGCCGCCCTTGTAGGGGCCGCGCACGGCGTTGTGCTGGACGCGATAGCCGTGGAACATCTCCAGGTGACCGTCGTCCATCCGCACCGGAATCTGCACGATCAACTCGCGATAGGGCGTCCGCAGGAGCATCCGAATGTCTTCTTCGAGCCGCATGACCTCCGCAGCGGCGGAAAACTGCTCGTCCGTGATGTGGTTCAGGTCTTTGTGAGGGATGGGCTTGGTCTCGTGGACCGTGTGGCAGAGGTCCTTGGCCTTCGGCGGCGTGAGCGTCGCAGTGGTCATAAAGCGGCTCCTGGTATCGGATGACGGCGTGTCGGTTCTTTCCCCGCGAGTTCATCGCCCCGACGACCCCGTCACTTGATCTTGCGCCCCTGGCGGCACGCTCCGGCATGATGGGGTCGAATAATAGAAGCGCTCACGCCCGGGCAGGCTGCCCCGCGGCCGTCCGATACATCGCCCGGTATTTCGGCAGGAGCACCGACCAGTCGAACCGATCCCGGGCCCAGGCCCTCCCGCGTCGGCCCATCTCGGCCAGCGCGTCATGCGGCATGGCGACCATCTGACGAAGCGCCGCGGCGATCGCCGGCCTCGTGGAGGACACCACGCGCCCCGCGCCGATCCGTTCCACCTCGGGCATGTTGCAGGCATCGGAAATGAGGACCGGCACCGACGCGGCCAGGGCCTCGAGAATCGACATGCTCAGACCCTCGCTCATGCTGGGTTGAAGCAACAGGCGCGAACCGCCGAGCGCCGCCAGGACCTCCCCGCGGTCCAGAAGACCGGTGAAGGTGACGCAATCGGCCAGTCCCTTTCGGCCGACAGCCGCCTGAAGCATGGTGCGCATCCCCAGTTCGTCCGGCCCGGCCACGACGAGGTGCCAGTCCTTCGCCGCCGCCAAGACGTCGAAACAGGCCTGCATGCCTTGGACGATCCCCTTCTGCGGATGGATGCGCCCGAGAATGAGCAGCCACTTGCGGCCGGTCAGTTCGGGAAAGCGAGCCGTCAGGCCGTCGCCCGACGGGAGCGAGGTGAACTTGTCGGCGTGTATTCCGTTGGCGATGGTCTCGATGCGAGGATTGAATCCCAGGGTCCGCATGTGCTCGGCCTCGCTGGGCGCCAGGGCGTGGAGGCAGGCGGCGCGGCGGAGGTTTCGATGCTCGAAGAGCCAGCCGGCCGGCAGCTTCTTCCAGCGGCTTCGACGCCAGGCCCAGGGCATCATCATGCTGTGCGGCGTCATGACGTAGGGCCGGCCCCGCCGATGAAGCGCTCGGCCCGCGGACCAATTCTGGCCCGTCCACAGGCCGTGGAGGTGTACGACGTCGGCATCGTCCACGAGCGAGTCGATTTGGGCGTCGAACTCAGCCGAGCGACCCAGGCGCGACCGGTCAGGGGCCGAGAACGCCAGCACGTCGACGCCGTCGATGTTCGGAGCCTGACCGTAGCGCCCGCCAACCAGGGTGACGATACGGCATGATTCTCCTGCCGCCGCCAGCTCCGCCGCCAGCATCGGCAATGCCCGAGCGATGCCCCCCCAGGCGGGATCGAGCGACTGCACGACGTGGAGAATCCTCATTCCGATAGCCTAGCGGTCCGGGTGCGCCGCCGCGAGAACCTGCCTGCGGCGAGAAATCGCATGGCTGGGGTTCCGGGGCGTCACCCTTATCATCTGGAGGCATGTGCGGCATCGCCGGGTACATTCGACCGAGGGGCCTGCTATCGGAAGACGTGGTGCGCGCGATGGGCGTTCGCCTGCGCCACCGCGGACCGGACGGCGACGCGACCTGGACCAGCCCGCACAGCGGCGTAGCTTTCGCTCATACGCGGCTGAAGGTGCAGGACCTGACGCCGGCGGCCGATCAGCCGATGCGCTCGGCCGATGGCGCGGTGACGCTCAGTTACAACGGCGAGATCTATAACTTCCGCGAGCTGCGAGAGGAGTTGCGGGCCGAAGGCGCCGCCTTCAAAAGCACCGGCGACACCGAAGTGCTGCTCGAGTTGTGTCGGCGCGACCCGCAGCTCTCGTTTCTGCCGCGGCTCAACGGCATGTTCGCCTTCGCCCTCTGGGATGAACGCGTCAAAGCCCTGACCCTGGCCCGTGATCGCACCGGCGTCAAGCCGCTGCTCTATGCCGGGATGGACGGCGGGTTGGCCTTCGCATCCGAGATGCGCGCCATCCGGCCGGCGCTGGGGGGCCTCAGCATCGATCCGGTTGCCGTCGTGCAACTCCTGACGCTCGGGTTCATCGCCGCGCCGCGCACCATCTTCCACCAGGTCAAAAAGCTTCCGCCAGGTCATCTTCTGCGTTTTCACGATGGGCGTTGGCGAACAAGCGCCTGGGCGCCCCCGCTGGGTTCGAATTCCCCCGGCGGCTTGGCGGCGGCGTTCGAGGGCGCCGGTGAAGGCGATCGCCGCGCTCCGAGCGATCCGCACTCCGCCGGTCGCCGAATCCGAGAGATTCTCTTCGACGCCGTCGAGAAGCGGCTGCTTGCCGACGTCCCGGTGGGCGTGTTTCTGTCCGGCGGCATCGACTCCGCCATCGTCACCGCGGTAGCCGCCCAAGTCTCCGGCCAGCGGGTGAAGACGTTTTCGGTTTGCTTTCCCGATCAGCCCTTCTACGACGAGAGCCGCTATGCCCGAGCGGTGGCCGAGATGCACGGAACCGAGCACACCTTTCTGCCGCTGTCGCTCGAGGACGTTCGCGCCGTCATCCCGGCGGTGCAAGCTCACCTCGGCGAACCGTTCGCCGACAGCTCGGCGCTGCCGACGTACCTGCTGTCGCATCTCACCCGACAACACGTCACCGTGGCCCTGAGCGGAGACGCGGCGGACGAACTCTTCGCAGGCTACAACCGCTATGCCGCGGCCACCCTCATCGAACGATTCGGCTGGTTGGCCGCCACCCCGCTCTATCGTCCGCTCCGCGGCCTTATCGAGCGGCTTCCCGCCCGGCGCGAGGGCAGGCTCGGCGGGCTGATCAGCCAGGCCAAGCGCGCCCTGCGGTCGATGGACCCTCGCCCGCCGGTGCGCTACGCCAACTGGATGCGGACCAGCGACGACCGCACCCTCGGCAGGCTGCTGCACGATTCGTCGGCCGCCGGGGCCGCGATCGAAGAAGTCGTCCAGACCCTGTGGCGCGCCCGCGCCCCCTCGGGCGATGTGCCGGAGGGCGCGCAATGCCAAGACGACCTCAACCGCCACCTGGCCGTCGAATGGCGGCTCTCGCTACCCGACGACATGCTGACCAAGGTGGACTTGATGTCCATGGCCCACGGCTTGGAGGTGCGTTCGCCGTTCCTGGACTACCGGCTCGTCGATTACGTCTTTCCGCTCCCCTGGCGGTGGAAGCTGAAGGGTTGGAGGAAGAAGCACCTGTTGATCGAGGCCTTCAAGGACTTGCTCCCGCCGATGCTGCATCGCCGGCCCAAGAAGGGTTTCGAGGTACCGGTCGGCCCGTGGCTCCGCGGGCCGCTCAAGAGCATGGCTCGCGACCTCATCGAGGCGGATCGTTGCTTCTTCGGCAGGTTGCTGAGCAGACCGGGCGCGCTGCAAACCCTCGAAGAGCACGCTGCCGGACGCGCCGACCACAACTTTTGCCTGTGGGCGCTGATTTCGCTTCTCGCATGGCAACAACAGCACGCCATGGATGTGACGTGATGCCCTGATGAATTGGCAAGGAGCTGTTTCAAATCGAGATCGAGCCGCGGCGCTAGGTGATCTTGAGTTCCAGCGGGGCGGCCCGAGAGAGATTCTTGATGCTGACCTGACCGGCGAGTCGGCGGACGAAGGACATGATCGCATCGCGCGTGGCCGGATCGGTGGCCTCGAAGGCATCGGCCGGCCGGCCGGCGTCGCCGCAGACGCGGATGCCGATGTTGATGGGAATCTCACCCAGGAACGGAACGCCGATCCGCTCGGCTTCGCGCTGAGCCCCGCCGCGGCCGAACAGGTCGTACTCATTTCCGGTGTCTGGCGCCTTGAAGTAGCTCATGTTCTCCACGATGCCGAGAATGTCGACGTTGAGTTGCTGGTACATCCGCAGGGCCTTGACGGCGTCCAGAAGGGCCACGGCCTGCGGCGTGCAGACCACGACCGCGCCGGTCATGGGGATGGTTTGCGAAAGGGTGAGCGGCACGTCCCCCGTGCCGGGCGGCAGGTCGATGATCAGATAGTCCAGCTCTCCCCAATCCACCTGCTCCAGGAACTGCTTGATGACGCCGTGGATCATGGGCCCGCGCCAGATGACCGCCTTCTCCGGCTCCACCATGAAGCCCATCGACATCACTTTCAGCCCGGACGATTCCAGCGGGACGATCTTCTCTCCTCGGATCCGCGGCTTGTCGTGTTCGTTGCCCAGCATCTTGGGGATGGAAGGGCCGTAGACGTCGGCGTCCATCAGTCCGACTTTCGCTCCGTCGCGTGAAAGCCCCAGGGCCGCCAACACCGCGATCGTGCTCTTGCCGACGCCGCCCTTGCCGGCCCCGACTGCGATGACGTTTTTCACGCCGGGGAGCTGTGCCGCCAATTGCCTATTGGCCCGGACCCGGGCGCTCCATTCGATGCGGACATCGCGGACGCCGATGGTTGACAGCTCGCGCTCGATGTCCTTTTGGATGGTCTCCTTGAGCGGACAGGCCGGGGTGGTCAATTCGACATCGATCTTGACGTAGCCGTCACACACGGCGACGTTCTTGATCATCTCCAGGCTGACGAGGTCCTTGTGCAGCTCGGGGTCGTTGACCCGACGAAGGGACTCCAGAACTTGTTCCTTGGAAATGCCCATCAATCCTCTCGCGGGGTCTTCGAAGGAGAAACGATGTCCAAGACCAATGCCGGAGTATAGCTTCCTCGGCCCGACTCCTCCATATTCGGCGGCAAGCCCTACTGCCACCCGAGAGCGCGGGCGACGCTCGGGTAGTAGATGACTCCGCCCAGGATGGACCCGATGAGAAAGATGATTCCGAGGACCACCTTGATCGCCAGCAGGCTTCGATCGAACCGCCTCAGGGCCGCTGGGTCGGCGGCCAGCCGCTCGATCAATCGGCATCGGGATTCGATGCTGCCGTGGCGCCAACTGGGGGCGCTTCGCGGGATGCCGTTGAGGTTGGCGATCTTGATCAACGTCATGCCGAACAGGTTCGCGGCACGAAGGCACAGCCCATGGGGCCGGCCGGCCGAGCCGTGCACCGTGCAGGTTTCCGTGCAAGTTTCGATGTCCGGGGTGACGCAGCGCACGCCGAAAAGGTCAGCCTGTCGCTCGAAGCGCCTGGAGAGCCAGCCGAACCCGAAGAGCCAGATCACAAGCAGCACCGCGAGCCCGATGAACTGGAGCATGCCGTAGTCACGGACCAGGTTCGATGCGTCGAGCAACAGGACGAGTCCACCGGACACGTACATCGACGTCGCCGCGAAAGCTCCGAAGAAAGGCAAATGCCAGTGGTGCACGTGGCCGGCCTCGTGTCCGAAGACGGCTTCGATCTCCCGTTCGTCCATGTTTTCCAGGAGGGCGTCGGAGACCAGGATGTAGCGCAGCGGCGGGATAAAGCCCATCACCGCGGCGTTCACCGCCATTCCGTGCGTGCGCCACAGCAGAATCTCGCGATAGCGAAGGCCGATCCGCCGGCAAGTCCGAACGAATCTATCGCGCAGCGGTCCGCAGGCGAGCGGCTCCGTAGACCAGACGTAGCGAAGCATGACCGGCGCGCACACGAGCACGCAGAGGGAGATCGTGGCCAGGATGGAATCCGAGAGCCAAGGCAGGCCGGTCCGCCGGGTGATGTTCGGACGCCAAAGGTCGGTGAAGTGCTTGGCGAAGACAATGACGATCATCGGAGCGGCGATGATCAACACCTGGTGCCGGAACTTGTCGACCAGATAAGCGGACAACGACCCCTCCGCGTCTCGATGCCCGTGGACTTGGCGGTCTTCATCAGAGGCCGCATCACCCGATGGATGCAACGGGGGGGCGATCGGCGAATCCGGCGGCGCAACCGATTCCCACCGTAGCCGGGCCTCGATCGGGTATTGGTTGATCCAGATCGCTATCAGCGCGGCGAAAAACGGAACCAGCAAGAGCAGATCGCCCACCAGCGGGAATCGGTCCAAGCCCCATTTCTCGCGAACGATCATCGCCCACGGACTGAAGAGCATGGTCGCCGTGAGAGTCGAGACGATGGTCGCCAGAAGGACCACGTGCCCTCGGGAAAGGGCGGACAAGGCGCGGTCGTGGCCGGCCGGCGAGCCGTCAAATCGGGCGACGGCGACGCGCCTCATGAACCAGGCTACGACAGCGATACCCAAAACCTGCCCCATGGCCCAGGCCACGGTGCCCATAACCGGCGTCCCGTCCCACCAGCGAAATTGTGCCGGCGGAAGGTTATCGCTCAGGACAAAGGCAAACGCCATGATCACTACAAAGTGCATGTCGGCGGTATCTTATGGGAGACGGCCTGCCCTTGTCGTGGCGATTCGGGACCACATGTCCGACAAGAGGCGCTGCGCTTTTGACAGGACATGTCGGTATACACTTTTTGTACGGGTCCATGAGGCTTAGGACCTCCGGATCCGGGCCGGGTGGGGCGAGTTCCTGTCGCCGGCGTATCGGTTAGAATTCCCCCGGAAGATGGCTGCTTCCTGAGCCTGATGGAGATATGACATGTCGCTTCGAACGATTGGCTGGATGGGTCTGGTGGTGCTATTGGCCGCGGGCTTCTGTGCGGCGCAGGAGGGATCGACCCCAGGCGGCGACGCGGAGCGGACTCAAGGCCCCGCACCCGCGAAGCGGCCGGCCCGCCCGATCGACTCGACGGGTCTCCTCGAGCCGATGACCCGCGAACTGGAGCTTGCGGAAGACCAGCAAGTTGCCGTGAAGAACCTCCTGACGGAGTACAAGGATCGCACGCTTGAAATCCGGCGAGGGTTCAAGCCTTCCGCGGAATACACCGAGAAGATGCGCGGCATGCTGAACGAGCTTCGCGACGCCCGACAAAGCGGAGACAACGACAAGGTCCAGGCGCTGACCAACCAGCTCAAGGAGATGCGAAAGGACCAGGAGGCGCAATTCGAGCCGATGCGGAAGGAGCTGGCCGGCCTCCAGACGCACTTGCATGACCAACTGCTGGCCGTGATCCATCCCGACAAGCATGAGAGGTTCGAGCGAGTTTGGGACCAGTACATGATTCGCAGATCGCCTCAGGGCGGAATGGAGCGGAATCCGTTTATCTTGAGATCGCTCATTGAGCGGCTGCCGGACCTCACACCCGAGCAGCGGGACAAGGTCAACGAGCTGTTCAAGCAGCACACCGAGTCCATGCGATCCCCAGACCCCGAGGACTACAGGACGGCGCGGAACCGCCTCAACACCGTGCTCTACGACGGCCTCATGGGGCTCCTTACTGCCGAGCAGCGCAAGAACGTCGAGAAGGAATTGAAGCAGCACCCGCCCCGACCCATGTCTCGCCAGCCCGGCGGCGGCGAAATAGGTGGCGCGTCCGGCGATGGCTCCGACCCGCCTCAACCTCAAGGCGGCGGTTGATCGACCTGGTCGGACGGCTGGAGCGACACTCTCCCGCGGCACGCTACCCACAAGTCGTGGATGGTCTCCAATAGGCCCGGCCGGCTTTGGAGTTGGATCATGTCTTGGCCGATGTCCCACTTTCCTTCGGGGCCTGTCAAGCGGGAAGAGATATAGACGTATTCCGTTGCCCCCAACCCTCCACCGGGCACATATGCGCCCACGGCCCTTACGTTTTTCCAGGAGATGACGATCTCTCTAAAGGGCGCCTTGAACCTGGCCGCGTCCTCAGTCAGGACCAGCCGGCGCGCATAGCCGCGGAGGTATTCGTGGATCGTAAGCAGCACGACGAAGCCGGCGGACCATCGCATCCAGCCGGGTGAATCCGTCAGAAGCAGAAAGAGTTCCAGCCCGCAAATCGGGGCCATGACCAGCCAGTAGAGCCCCGCCGGCGTTCGGACATAAGAGAAGCGTTGCATGGGATGCCGCGGCCTTCGGTGAGCCGTGGCCCTTGTTGAGCCGCAGCGTTCGTTGAGCCGCGGCCTTCAGGCCGCGCGGCCGACCGAATATCCGGTCCTCCGATCAGCCCCTAATGCTCGTAGTAGGTGTGGCCGGGCCGGCCTTCGAGGATCTGTTCCTTTCCCCAGGTCGCCACCGCTCGAAACGCGTCGGAGGCGATGAACGAGTCGAACGCGTCGCGATCGCTCCATTCCGAGAGGATCACGTATTGTCGTGGGTCGTCGATGTCGCGGCACATGCAGGTGCGCGTGTGCCCCTTGATCGAACGCATGGCGTTGATCACCTTCCGGAAGGCCGTCTCGAACGTGGCCTCCTTGCCGGGGAGCACCTTGTAGTTCATGCCGATGGTGACCATCGTCCCTCCTCCATTTCGTCCGCCGCGTCGTTCACCTGAGTCGTGACATCGTAAGGGGCGTGGCCAAAGCCGCAAGGGCCGGCCTTGACGCGACCTTAGGCGCCCGGAGAATGTGAAGGACGGCGACCGCGCCGTTGTGGGAGAGGTGTCCGAGCGGCTTAAGGTGCATGCTTGGAAAGCATGTGTGCGGGTAACACCGTACCGGGGGTTCGAATCCCCCCCTCTCCGTTTCTTTTTCGAGGCAGTTCACAAACTCTTGAAACTCTCGCACTTGCGAGAGTTTCTCGATTGTTGACTGCCCGATTGCCCTCAAACTGCCCTCAAAACGACCATCGCCGTTTCCCGCCAGCGTGAGCGATTCCGCTCCCGCCGCCAGCGCCAGCATCGCTTGCTGGCTGTCGTCGTCGTGCAGGTGGTAATAGAGGTCGAGCATGTCGGACGACGAGTGGCCGAGCCACGCCAGGGCCTTGCGGTGCGCGACGCCGTGATTGGCACAGAGGCTCGCGAAATGGTGTCGGAATGAATGCAGCTTAAATTCGTCCGGTTTCTCGAACTTGCACGCCTTGCACAGATCCTTGAGCCGGGCGAGCAGCGTCCGCTCGCGGATTGTTGAGAACACCAAGCCGGACTTTTTCGGCTCCCCGAGCAGGCCCGCGATGTGCGGGTGAGCCGGGATGAACCGCTCGTCCTTATCCTTTGTCGTCCCGTTCGAGCCGCCGCGGCGGACGTGCAGCATCATCGGCCTGCCGTCCTTGAGTCGAACGTCTTCCCAGCGAAGCTGTTCGACTTCGCCGATGCGAAGCCCGGCGTAGCCCATGAGGGCGAAGGCGGATTTTTCCTCGCCGGCGGCGGCGGCGATGAGGGCTTCGACTTGGACCGTCGTGAAACAGGGTTGCGGCTTGGCCTTGGCCTTCGGCAGCGAGACGGCCGCGAGGCGGTAATCGCGTAGCACCTGCTGGCGCCAGGCCCACTTGAAGACTTGTTTCGTCAGGACGAGCGCCGCCTCAACCGATTTGTCCGCGTAATCCTGTCCCGCCAGCCATTGCTTGAAGCGGTACAGGTCATCGGCCGAGAAGCGCCGGGCCAGCGTGATGCCCGCTTCCTTGCAGTATTCCTTGAGCTTGTCGAGATCGGCCCGGTATTTCCACTCGGTCTTGCGGGCCACGCCCTTGGCCTTCACCGAATCGAAGTAGCGGTCGGCGAGGTCATCCACCGAGATCGTCGCATCGGCAATCCGGTCGCTGCCGTTGTCCAGCCGTTGCTGAATCTCAAGCGCCAGCCGGCGGGCCTGCGACCGGTTCGTCGTCTTCAGGCCCTCCGTCACCTGCCGGCCGTCGTCCCCGCGATATTCGGCCGCGTACCGTCGGCCGACCTTCTGGACGCCGTTCTCGTAGAACACGCGCCGTCCGATCGTGACCTGCGTTCCATCTACCCGCTCACGTTCAATCAGCTTCATGGCAGCTTGCTCCCCTTTCCCTTCAAGTGTAGACAGGCCCGCAGGGGATTTCCGGCGGCGCGAGGGTTCTTTCCGCCGGAACCGGCTATCGATTCACCGCATAAACTCTTGAATCAGCCGATCCCGCCAAAAGCGCAGCGGCTTGCCGCGCCGCACTGCGGCGGCGTAGCGGCCCTCCGACACATGCCGGTAGAGCGTCGAGACCTTGAGCCTCAAGAGGCCGGCCGCCTCCTGTGGGGTCAGAATTGGCGGTAGCGGAGAGACCGCAACCGCGCAGGTTATTTCGTCGACGGTCAGCTTGCGGTTCATGACGCCCTCGCCTTAACGTCCGCCGGCCGATTGCTTCGCAGCCGCTCGTAGGCCGCCGAGACCTCCGTGAAGCGCCGGACCGCCAGGTCTGCCAAGTGCGGGGCCACGTTCTGCCCAGAGAGACGATCCGGATGGTACTTGTTGCAGGCATCGCGGTAGGCAGCCTGGACTTCGTCCCACGATGCGCCGGGGCCGACTCCCAGTGTGGCCAGGTCGGCGGGCAGCGCCGTTGGCAGCGGCTGGGCAGGCGCGCTGGAGCGCGCCGTTTTGGTTCGCTGCCTCTCGCGATTGATGTCCTCCATCAGGACTTCAAGCACGCCGAATGCCCCATCCGATTCTTCGCGAGCGCACTCCAGGAAGAACGCTACGCCCTCCGGGGCCAGCTTGACGGTCGGCAGCGGCTGAATGACCAAGGTGACCACAACGCCCTTCACCGCAGGCGCGACTCCGGCAGCGGTGACGCGAGGAAATTCTCCCCAACTAACCACTCGCCCGCACGGCATACACGTGACGTTTACGTCGCCGCAGAAGTAGACACGGATCCCGTTCTCGCCCGACCTGTGCAGGTATCCGAGCTTGCTCAGAAACATGCTTAGGGCATCTCGGGCAAAGTCCGGCGGCAGCTGCACTTCTCGGGTTTCAACCCACTGGAGTGCCGACCGGGACGACCGATCCTTGACGCGGCGGACGATGAACCAGCCGACCACGATTGCGATGATGATAAAGAGCGGCATGAGTAATTCTCCCGAGGGCGATGGCTTGCCGATCCACGGCGTGCGTCGTCAATCGCGCTCCGGCTCGCGTCGTTCCGGTTCAAAGCCGCGGTCGTCGCGCCCGACTCCGGCCAGCATCAGCTTTTCTTCCAGGATGGACGGCCGTTCGTCCGGGTCGCGCATTTCCCCCTGCTTGTCCTGCATGACCTCTCCGGGAGTTTTCGTGCCCGCGATGCCGTACACCGTCGGCTGGGCGACGTTCGATTCGGGGTAGATTGCGGCGCGAAGCTCCGCGAGGCCCTGCCGGAACATCGCCTGCGCGTGCCCGGCCCCAATCTTGGGCGTCGAATCATTCCTTGCCATGAGGCATCCTCCGTTTCAATAGGCGTCAATCACGCCGCAGGTCGCGGAACCGGTCCACGACCCGGCGCTGATCCAGGTAGGCATCGTGCATGTCGGCGGCGCGGCGGCGCTCGTAATCGGCCGCGAGGCCGTTCGAGACGAGCAGCCCGGCGCTGGCGACCATGATGAAGCCGCCGACCGGCGGACTCAGTTCGCCGATGAGCGCGCCGACGAGAAGAGTGAAGAACGGCTCGACCATGCACTTGACCTTCACTTCGTCCATGCGGCCGGTGAAACGCATGAGCCACGGCGTGCCGCTGTAGCGGGTATGCGGCTGCGACTCGCCGCGCTTCGCGCGCAGGCGAATCCGCGCCCGTATCGCCATGACCATGCACACGTAGCAGCCAAGGAACGCCAGCATCGGCTCGTAATCGTGAAACGGCTCGCAGAAGGCTGGCCAGAAGAAGATAAGCAGGAGAGCCGCGCCGGCCTGGAGGCCGAAGTAACGCTCGCCGAACGTGCCCGGCTTGTGAAGGAAGACCTCGACCGAGCAGGCGAACGCCCGCGCGACGAACACGATGATACTCACGAAGTTGCGGAAGCCGTTTCGCTGACTGTCCTGTCGGTGATCGTACATGGCGCTATACCCGTTGCCGAAAACTTGTCTTGAGCCAGGTGCGGCCGGACGACTTGAACACGCGCCCGTTCTGGAAGACGATGCCGTCCACCATCCAGCCGTTGGCCGGTCCGCCCGTGCGAAGTTGCGTGAACTCCCGCGGCTGAACCTCGAATTCGTACGTCTCCGAAAAGCCCGCCGTGGTGTGGCCGGCGTGGCCGAACCAGTCGAGACCCAGCGCCGCCGTCCATTGATCGTCGGCGTCGTAGGAACTGTTGCCGCTGGCAAGGCACTGGAGCGAGCGCCCGATCAACCGAGCCGCCCATTCGTTCGTTACGGCGTCACCGTTGCAGTGCATCAGCTTTGAGTTCAGATTCGCAAAGAGCGAGTCCGCTTCGGCGCGGGCCTTGTCCCCGCAGCCGAGCGCGGCGTAGAAGTTGCTGATGTTCTGCGTGAGATAGACCGTCGCCACGCGCGCCGCTCTGCACGTCGTCTGGAATTGCATGTCGTACGACGTGACGACGTGCTGGGCTTCGTCCGCCCACAGGAAGACCGGGCGCGGACTGACCGCCACGTTGCGGCGTTCAATGCTGCGCTGGAAACAATACTTGAAAAGCACTTGCGCGAATTGACCTACTTCGCCGAATTCCTTGACGGGGAGGTCAATAAGGACAATCTTTCCCGATTCGACGGCCTCCGGAGTGATCGTCGTATCAGTGCAGAACAGTTCCCGAAGCAGGCCGCGGTTGAGCATGTCGGCCCAGCCCATGAACGTCGCCTGAATAACGCTCCGCGTCCGCTCGGCCAAGTTGGGCCATTCGAGCAGGTAGTAATCGCAGACGACGCCGAAGTCATGCTCCTGCCGCGGCGTTTTCTCCCGACGGTCGGCTTCCTTGAGGCAGTGGAAGCAGAACGACCCTTGCTGGTAGTCCTTGTCGCGTATTTGCGCCGGCGACTGCGGCGCGGAGAGCACCGCGCGAACGAGGTCGGGCACGGACACGGACCCCGTCGCAAGCGACACCAGATCCACGGCGTTACGCATGAGCTTAAGCGCACCTTGCTTCCAGAACGTCCCGTCCTCCCGACCGCCGCCATTGGCGGAGTTGCGCTCACGGATTTCCGTGACGTTTGAAAACAGCGTAACGAGGTTCTCCGTCAATCCACTGCCTTCGCCCTGACGGTTCAATTCATGATTGAGAAAGTTGAACCGATGCGCGGCATCCGCGCCCACGATCAAGAGATCGCCGCTGCGATTCGTTTCACGGCAGTAGGACTCCCACAGCGCCCGCTCGTCCGCCTTGGCGGTCAACACCAGTCCGCCGAAGCCGGCGTTGAGCATCGACACGGCGATCGTCCGCCCGCTGCCGGACGACTTGCCGGAGCCGGTCGCGCCCATGATGAGCGCGCCTTCCACCGCATCGCGGATCGTCCAGCGATCATCCTTCGACCAGCGCAGCAGCTCGTCGGTCAGTTCCCACCGCAGCGGCCGGGCGCGGGGATAGGACCTTCCTCGAAACAGTCTCCCGAGCATCACGCCGCCTCTCTTTCGTCGTCGTCAATGTGTTCAGGAGAGTCCGCGGCGCGCCGCTTGGCAGCCATCATTTGCTCGAACTCCCACTCATCCATCTCCGACCGACGCTTGCGCTCGTTCCACGCCGACTTCCCGGCGAAAGCCGCGGCCGCCAGGTAGCCGATGTCGTCCAGCCAACCCAGACCCGGCACCACGTCCGGCAATACGTCCACCGGAGACGGGATCAACAGCAACAGACCGCACATGAGCGCCCACCGCGACAATTCCAATCCCACCGAGCGCAACTTCGATTGCGGCAGGGCAAGCAGCACCGTCGTCGCGATGAAAAAGACGGTCGCGCACATCACAAACACTTTGAGGAAACTGAAGAATTCAGTCATGACGATTGCCTCCAAAGTTGTCGCGGCGCTCCCAAACGGAAGCGCCGCGACGGTCTCCCTGCGCTTCACGGATCAATGCAGCCACCGACACCGCCGCCCAGGATGGCCAGCAGCACGGCCAAGGCGATCTTGAATGCCTTCATGGGGCTACTCCTTTCCGGCGAGAGCCTTGACGGCCTCCGCCAAATCAAGCTGCGGCTCCAGCCCGTGGAAACGTTCCAGCAGCGCATGAAGCCACTTGATAAACGTCTGCAACGTGACGCCCGGCTTGACGGCCACCGAGCAGCCATCACCCAGGGAAACGACTACGCGGGCGCGGCGCGGCTTTGATTGCTTGCGCGCTTGCGCGCGCCCGTTGTCACTCTTGCGCGCCTTGATGACCGCAACGAGCTTGTCGCGCGTGAGCCGGCCGTTCAGGACCTCCGCAATAAGGCGGTCGCGCTCTGCCGAATCAGGAACCGTTGCGATGGCATAGGCGCTGCTGATCGGGACGCGACCGGCGTCAATCTGGTCCTGAATCCCCCTTGGAAGCACGAGAAGCGAAAGCAACTTGCAGATCATCGGAGGCGAGGGCCGGCCGCCGAGCGTCAGCGAAACCTGAGCCGCTGTGCAACCGCCATCCGTTATCAGGCGATCCATTGCCCGCACCTGCTCCATTGTTTTCAACCCGGCCCGCTGGCAATTCTCGATAAGCTGAAGGATGACGAGTTCCGTAGCACTTGGCGGGTGATCGAGGAGATACATCGGGACGGCGTCTTTTCGGGCGCGCACCGCACCATCAATCCGGCGATATCCCGCGATGGGGACAACGTTCGGCCCGTCCACGTACCCGATGCACGGCACCAGGATTCCGTTTTGCTTGATGCTTTCCGCCAGCGCGACTTGATCCGCTTCGACCAGCCGCTCACGGACGTTCTGACCGAGTTTGATGCGGTCAATTGGTACGAGTTGAACGACCTTGCCTTCAAGAATCATGTTTCTTCCCACGCTTCCCCGCCGCCGCGAGTCCGATTCGCGTTTAATCGCAACGCTCCATCCGGTTGCCGCATGTCTCACAGCGCAGATTCACGGCCGCAACGCCGAATCGGCCGACCGTGCAGCCGCATGACCATTTCTTTTGCTTGGAATTCCCGCGCGGGCGACGTTCCGGAATCGGCGCTTCGACCGCCGGGGCGTCAACGCCGAATCGGGCCAGCATCTCCTTGAACGGGCCGCTTGCCGCGTAGCCGGTGAGGCCTCGCTTGTCGATCAGCAACCCAAACGATTCGGCCTTCTCACGAAACGCCCTGTTGTGGTGATTCCGCTTGCCCACCGCGCCGTGAACTTGTTGCCACCCGTGTAGCAATTCGTGGAGCAGCGTGCCTAAAATCTCCCAGAGTGGTCGCTTGCCATCGAGGTATCGCGCGTTGAGCGTGATTTCCCCGCGGAGGCCGAGGCCGTTATGTCCCATCCGAAACTGGCCGTAGCGCGTGCAGGGAAGATTGTCGATGCCGATGACGACTACCGGTATGTCGAGATTAAACTCTCCGATCAGCCGCTCCGCCCACGTCTGGAGCAGTTCGATCATCGGCTGGCCGTGCCAGATTTCGGTACGCTGGTGCTCAGCCAGAGCGCCGTACACGGCAGGAGGCGCGGGACATTGCTCGGGAAGGCCGCCCGCAGGGGCTTGACCCCTCGGCAGGTCGGCGGCCGGTGGTTGATCTTGGCTGGGTTCCATGTTCTGTCTCCCGATCCAAGCGCCAAGCGGACCGTCAATTCACAGTAGGAGGCGCTTCGAGGAAACGAGATTTGCAGGAAGGTTTGGGAATAGAATCTTCTAAGGACGCCGACAGCGTCCTCCGGTCAAGGCGGCCAGTGGTTTCGATCAGCCTTAGCCTCCCAAGGCAGGGTTATTCAGATGTCCCGTCACTATCGAGTCTTGCGAAACGATTTTCGCCAACACCTTAGCCTTGCCGATGCCTGGCCCAAGCCAATTGCGCTTCGCCACTGGCTACGGGAAACGTGGCACGAAGGACTGGGAAACCGCGTACTTGGACACCTTGCGGACGGGCGGCCCCTGTCGGACAGGCACGTCATCCGTTTTGTACACTTCCTGCGACAGCCCCGCGATCCAAGCAGCGACCCGCGCCAACACCGCGAAGCACTGCTCGCCTATCTTTCAAGACGCGACTTGAAGGAACCAAGCGATCTAGACGCGCTAGTTGCGATGGTCAGCGAGCCCGCGCCAGCATCGCTCCTTGATGCATTCTGGGAAGGGATGGGCTTGGTTCATAGCGTTCTGGAACGATTCAGAAATCCGTCCAAGTGCGTCCAGCAATGCACGTGCGAACAGGACGTGCGCGAAGCGGTGCGTTGGATGTTCACCGAAGTCGGCCGACTGATGTCGCGAAAGTCCATGAATGTCGCCGACTCCATCCAGCGAGGCGAGGATCGGCACGAGCTTGACCGATTACCAGGACTGTGCGGTTGCTTGGTGGCACTCCAATCCGTGGAGCGTGATATGGGCATGGGGCCACCGAAGAACTGCCGGAATGAGTATCGCGCTCCCGCTGACCGATGATGCCTATGAGGCCGTCCGCCGAGGCGAGCGCAAGACCTACCGGTGTAAGCCGGCCGACTTGTTGCCCGCAAGCCCCCAACTTTTGGTTGAAGGCTTGGCGTTACGTCCGCCTGAGGAGGCCCCCGAGGCCGAACGCCAGGACCTGCGACTCGTAGTCGCCATGCTCTGCCAGCACGCGCACTTGACCGACTACCCGGGCGTCGGACGCGAGATTCCGCTTCGACTTCTGGCGTTTGCCGGAACTCCGAAGCACCGCGAACGCGCGCTGAAATTCAAGTACCGGCCCACCGGAACCTTCATGCACGGCACGAACATCGAGTTTCTTGAACGTAGGCTCTTCTTGCCAGAAAAAGGCGGACTGGATTGGGGAGTGCTCGGAATTTGGGAAGGTCTACAGTCGTTCACCCGGCGGGCAACGCATGAAACCCTCACTTCCGTTACTCCCGCGACCGATCCTGTTCCCGCAACGTCCCAGCCATGATGCGCCGAACCCATTTTAGGTTGCCTTTGGAGCAATGCGCGCCAGCTTTCAGCAGCAATGGCGCGGTATCGGTTCTCGCCATCGCTACGGCGCAATCGAGCGGCGTCATTCCGCTCTTCGATTTGGCGTCAATCTGCGCGCCTGCATCGATCAACACACCCGCGACACTCGGATCACGGCACGAAAAGCTCGCCCAGTGCAACGGAGTGCGCCCCCAACGGTCCCGCGCCTCAAGCTTGGCCCCGGCTCGAATCAGGCCTTGGACGGCATCGGGCGGGCCGAATATGGCGGCCAGATGCAGTGGCGTTCCATCGTCCGCGAGTTTCTGATTTATGTTCGCCCCGCGCGCCAAAGCGTCGGAGACCTTATCTGGCTCGCCTTTGATCAGCGCTTGGATCAAGTCCATGTCCGCCCCGCTAGCCACGCTCTCCCCCAGCCTTGGTTGCAAGATTCATGTCTAGCACCACCGATCGTCTCTGTCACGCAATTTTCGTGCGCCACGCGCCCTATCCCCGTGAAAGAAAACCAAGGGGGTTGACGCGCCACGGGCCGGCAGGCATAGGATTCTGTAAGGACGCCTCGCCCAGGGGATGGAGCCATGCCGGGCAAACCCAACCGACGACCGGCCGTCACGCTGCTTGAACTGCTTGTGACCATCAGCACGATCGCCATGCTGGTCGGCGTGCTGCTGCCAGGCCTGTCGGGAGCGCGCAACCGGGCGCAGGCGACCAAGTGCGCCGGTAATCTCCGCCAGATCACGGCCATTGCCATGACCATCGGCGCGGAGGACCCGCGCGGGATCATCCATCGCCAGTCAACCAGCGGAGCCTACGACCACGTCGGACTCGGCAAGTTCGACTTCGGAGGCGCAGACGGTTACGACCCGGACGATCCGGCGAACATCTACAACGAGCAGGCCGGCGGCTATCACCTGGGCGCGGTGACGCGGCCCAACAACATCGCGCAGTACGGCTCCAGCCTGTCCGCCCGGTCGGATTTTTCCCTATATCGCTGCCCCGGCGACGAGGGCGCGTTCGAGAATCCCTATTGGGGAGCGGAGACGCCGACCAGAATCCGATCCATGTACCAGGCGGTCGGAACCAGCTACGTCGGCGACGCGCTGTCCATTCAGCCCTTCGGGCCGAACACCGAGCCGACCCTTCACATCGGCGCGTTCATGCGACCGGTGAACCGCATTCCCGATACGTCTGTGCTGTTGCTCTTCACCGAGTACCGGCTGGCGCAGGCCGGCGCGCTGTCAAAGGAGTTCATCGAAAGCGTCGGCCTGCCGTGGCAGCCGCAGACCGTGCCCGGCTCCCACAGGCGCCCGTGCATCTTTGTCGCCAGCTTCACCGACGGCCACGTTGCGCCGGTTTGTATTCAAGAGAAAGGCACCGTGTTCACGCCTTACGCCGGCGATCCTGACATTCGCAAGCGCTTCGCCGTCCGCGGCGCGGACTGGAGCAACAACACGCTGCCCAGCGCCGATCCTTTCATCGAGGAACATATCGTCGGCGATCCTTAAAGAAACGCCCGACGCAATTGACCAGCCTGCATAGACGGCTCTACCGCCGTCGGCGTCTCTTGCCGCGTGCCTGTGTGGGCTTGAAATGCTTCAGTGAGGTCCCATGCCTTCGAGCAACGTCACACCCTCGTGTACAGTTTTTCCCCGCTCGAACAGCGTGCGGTCGGCCGTGATGACGCTAACCCCGAGTTGCTTGCCGGCCGCGATATAGAAGCAATCCGGCAACGGATGCTTCAATGCGAATGCCATGTTTACCGCCTGTTGGAGAAGGTCCAGCAGAGCGAGAAGTCGCAATCGCCCTTCAACCACGCTTTCCCAAAACTCTATCTGCACCCGGGCACGCTGTTCCGTCACCTTGCCCAGGCGGAATTGCCTCAACACCGCCCCCATGACTTCGACGCGAATCGACTCCGGCGCCACCAAATGATCCTCGCCATCAAGCAGACGCTGCGCGGCGTGCTCACCCGGCTCGGTCAGCAGCCACTTCGCGGCTACGCTGGCATCAACGACAATCATCCCAAACGATCGCGCTCTTCGCGAATGAATGGCGTGGAATCCGGAAGCTCGCCACACTCGGCGCGAAGCTCATCGCGCAGTTGCCGTGCGCGCTCTGCCAGTTCACGGCGAAGCCGGAACGCTTCGGCCGTCAGCACTTCCCGAAGCTCTGCCTCCAAGCTGCGGCCGTGCCGCTTGGCGCGGTCCTTGAATTCCGCGACGACGTTATCGTCGAGATTGCGTACGCGAACGTCGCCCATGTCTATTCCCCCCGGTTGTGATTGCCTCTACCGAGGATGCTACAACCGGGGCGTGGGCGCAAGCACAAACAACGTGTCAGCACGGCTTGCTGTGCCCAGCGTGACGAATTGTCAAGAGACTTGCGCGGTGGAGGAATTTGTGGTAGACAAAGGACATTATCTACCGCTAGTTAACGCCGCGCCCGTCAATTAGCACATCGTTCACGTCCAACGGCATGGAGGTCGCTTGAGTGACACGGCAGTCGTTCTGAGGCCAAACCAGGAATTGATGCCACGCGCCACGGTTGCGCCGGCCATCATTGATGAGGCCGGGGCCAACGCCCGGTTCGCCTACGCCGAATTCTTCGGCGACGAGATCGCCAGCGACTACACCCGCAAGGCGTACCGCCACGCCGTTCATCGATTCCTCTTGTGGTGCGAGGACCAGGGGTTCGAGCTTCGCCGCATTCCGCCGGGAAGCGTCGGCCACTACGTCCGCACGCTCGCGACATCCGATGGAAATCCGGCATCGAAGCCGACGCAGAAGCTTCACCTCGCCGCGATCCGCAAGTTCTTCGATACGCTCGTGCAACGGCACGCGATCGTCCTGAATCCCGCCGCGACGGTGCGCGGCCCCAAGGTCAGAAACGTCACCGGCAAGACCCCCGCGACGGATCCCGCGCACGCTCGCGCTTTGCTCCATTCCATCAACACGACAAGCGCCGTCGGCCTGCGCGACCGGGCGATTCTCGCCACCATGATGTACACCGCCGCCCGCGTCGGCGCGGTCGCAAGACTGCGACGCCGCAAATTCTATACCGACGGCCGTCAGTGGTATGTGCGTTTCGAGGAAAAGGGCGGCCGGCAGCGCGACATCCCCTGCCGGCACGACCTGCAAGGCTACATCGAGGAATACCTTGCCGACGCGGGCGGCAGCCGGGACCCGGACGCGCCGCTCTTCCGCGCCGCGCTGGGGCGAACCGGCCAGTTGAGCGGACGCCCATGCCAGGCCAAGGACATCCACCGCATGGTCAAGCGCCGGCTCAAAGTCGCGGGCCTTCCGTCGATCTTGACCTGCCATTCGTTCCGCGCGACGACCGCCACCGACCTGCTCGACCAGGGCGTGCCGCTCGAAGACGTGCAGGAACTGCTCGGCCACGCCGACCCGAGGACGACGCGACTCTACGACCGCCGCGACCGGACCGTCACGAGGAACGTGGTGGAGAGGATTTCGATATAGCGCGCGGTCTCTCTGGCGTTGCGTTCCCGCATCACCTTCACTTGTCACACAATTGTCACACAGTCGCCATCAAACTGTCACACGGCCGTGTTATCCTGGAATCGTGCGGCTGCGTCCGCGATGGAGACAATATATGACCCATTATTCAGATATACTGACAAATATCGCCTGCGTCGTCCTTATTGTCGCCTCACTGGTCGTCGTTAGCGCCGGCCTTACGCGCTCCGCATACGCCGAACCATGCCAATACCAGGACAATCTTGGCGACTGCCTGGTTCTTACGGCAATCCCGTTTCGTCATGTCCCGCTAAGTGACGCCGATCCCGAGACGGCAGACCCCGAGGATCTCATTTTGCCGCCTCCGCAGGCGAATAGGAACTGACAAGGATAAGAACCATGACCAAAAGTACCATAGTCTTTGCCGCCCTGACGGCACTGGCATTGTCAACCTTACTGGCCATTGCTGAGGAGCCGCGCGCGCAGACTATTGAGGCATTACCGCTCCCGCTGGCAGACTTTGACGCAACGGATTAGGACGCTGCAAGGCGGCCGCGTCCGACGCTCACCCGCCAGCGCGCTTCGCTTTGCGGTCGGTATCCAAAGATGGCGCAGAATTGTACCTTCGAGCGCGCCTGTGAAAGCGCTCCAGGCACATATACCAGGTGTGCGGCTTACTATTGCGAAACCGGCGCGTACCGGCGCTGTCCACCGTCGGTAAACTGAAAGCGAACCGGGCCAACGGCCGTCTGGACTCAGAAGCTCGCCTTTACGACAATCACGCACCCGCCAACTAGCGCCGGCAATCCGACGGCCGCGCCGGAATACCGCACATTGTACTGCGCTGGATTCGCCGGATACCCGCCGGATGCGCACACGCAATAACGAACGGCAGGGCCACACGAATTGTGAACGTACTGGTAGTAAAGCACCGCATCGTAGGAAACGTTCATCACGTCGCCATCCCCTAGCTCCTGTATCTGGCCGGTAAGCGGAAGCCCGTCGTCAATCTTATTGTCAATCGCCTGCATGTCCGCAGGCGGGAACGCCCCGTTGCGATCGGGAAACACCCAACTGACAGCGCGGTTGCTAAGCATCAGCGTGTGCGCCGGAAAAGTGCTAACGCCGAAGTGTGGTCCACCCACCCCGAGTGTCGTTCCGGGAAAGACGGTCGTCGGGCCGCGAACAACCCATCCGTACGACGCTGCGCCGAAAGGCCGCAGTTTTGTCGCTGGCGTCATGATGCCTGCCGTCCGGATGTCTTCGTCAGGTGCTGAAAACACCTGGGCGTACGGCGCGAACGCATGTGGAATCATGCCGGCGGCGCTTAAGTGATACCAGAAGTCAACGTACTCGTGCACACCCGCCGTCGCATAGTAGGTGGGAGGCGCGACATAGCATCCGGCGCTGAGACGTGAACACGTTCCCACCACGCCGTTGCCGTCACCGGCGCTTGTCGGGTCGAAACCGAATTCGACCGCGGCCGCGCAATCGCCTGCCAGGCATCCGTATTTTGTCCTGAAGGCGTTTGCCGCCGTGTTGAATTGCTCCACCTGCGCGACCGTCGCACGGATTTCCGCCACTCGGATCAAATCGCGGCCGACGAGGATGCCGCCGACGATCAGGCCGATGATGACCACTACGATGGAGATCTCTATTAGCGTGAAGGCGGATTGGAAGCCGACGCGCGCCTCGCGCCCCCGGTTCATGGACTACAGCCCCGTGAGGAATATGAGCGCGCAGACCTCCGCTCGCCCGATTCCCAAAATCGGCGCAGCGGGATCGGTCTTGTACTCCGCCGATGATGCATAGACGCTTGTCGCACAATCAGGGGAGGATGTGCCCAGGTCGCTGTCCGGGGGGTAGGATCGAACGTTGCCGGTTCCCGGTTTCCCGTCGTCTATTCGCCGGTCGATCTGCGCCGCCTCCGGCGCCGTCAGCACGGGAAAATAGGCATGCTGCCAGAACACCACGCCACTATACTCAGTGTGTGACACATAGCTATACCCGGCCAATCCCCCGAAAACGATGATATGTCCAGGCGACGCCGTTGCGCCCTGGTAAACGCCGGTATCTAGCCCCTCCCGGCCCAGCCAGTAGCTGAACGTGTATCCGCTCCTCGCAATCCGCCCTGCTGCAATGTTGACGCCAGCCGCCAACACACCGATCGAGTCAAGCCCAGGTATATTTGTTGGAGCCGGCGTTCCTGAATATGCGCCTTCGATCAGGCCGGCATTCGCCAAATGCTGCCAAGCACGCAAGGGTTCCCTCTGCTGTTGAGGCGTCTCTCTCACCCACATGGCAGTGCTCCACGACCCGGCGATAAAACCATCGCCGTCCCCGTTGCAAGTCCGTTTCGTCCGCTCGGTCCCCAAGGCCGTCTCCGGGCACCCTGACATCGCTCCCCAGAATTCGGTCGCCCGCGGAAAATCACCTGCCAGGTACTTGTATTTGTCGCGGAACAGCTTCGCCGCCTGTTTGAACCGGCTGACATCCGAGATTGCCGACTGCAATTCCGCACTCCGAATTAGCGACCTACCAACCAGCATACCGCCGACAATCAGCGCAATGACGGCAAGCACCATCGCTAATTCGACGAGCGTGAAACCACTGCATTGCTCTTGCCGCCTTCGTGACATGATACGAATGTTGCACCGCCGTTTTCATCGCCAGTGTGTGCGACTCGCCTTAATAATTCGTTAACAGCGCGGTGCGAGTCCGGCAAGGGACTGCCAGCGCCGGCTGTCCCGGACTTGCGACTCGATATAGCCATGCCGGCTGTCGCCATCGATCACCGTTGTTACCTACGGTTTCGCTCCTGTTCAAACTCGGCGTCCCGGATTAACTCAGCAATGCGATGGGCGCCACGCCAACGGGCCATGCTCTCTGCCGTCTGCCTTCGCCCCGTATCGCCCAGGTCAACGCTGATGTGTGCGGGTTTCGTCTTTATGCGCGGATCAGCCCCTCCGCCCAGCAGCGCCCGGACGATCTCCTCGCGGCCAGAGGACGCGGCCACATGCAGCGGCGTCCAACCTCGACAATCCACGGCATTCACGTCCGCACCGGCTGCGAGCAGCATTTTTACCATGCGAGGATTATCCTCCGCTGCAATATGCAATGGCCGCTTCCCCGATTGATCCTCAGCCTCCACATTTGCTCTAGCCGCAAGCAAAGCACGGGCGCTACGAAAAGCGCCGGCAGCAGCAGCGTAATGGAGCGGTGTGCGCTTCTCCAAATCCACGGCATTTGCATCGGCTCCGTGCTTCAGGAGTGCTTGAACTGCCGTAATGTTTCTGCCCTTCGCCGCGTAATGAAGCGGCGTCCGCCCCAGCGGGTCGCATTCGTCAATGCTGTGCCCCTCCCCGAGTGTCTTGATTAACGATCCCGCGTTTCCATCGAACGCCAGCCTATGCCTAATGGTTCCGCGCTGCGCGTTGCGCCTGTCGTCGTACACGTTCCCCATAAACCCCCTCTGTTCCAATGAAACAGTGAATTCCGATCAGCATAGCACATAATTGTGACAGTACTGTGACATCTCTGTGAATAGATTATGACCCCTTTTGAAACCGCCTTTCTCTTCCGCATACGAAACCGTGCCGACCAGGGAGTGCCCCCTCGAAGACGTGCAGGAACTACTCGGCCACGCCGATCCGCGCACGACACGGCCTTACGACCGGCGCGACCGCAAGGTCACGAGGAACGTGGTGGAAAGGATTTCGAGTTGATACTCAATAACTTGATGCTTTGCGACATCAAACGCTCGCGAATAGAGCTTCACTGTCATCAAACTGTCACACAATTGTTGTACACTGATACTCCAACGCGAAACCAAACCTGAGAGGAATCATGACCAACCCAAACCCGCTGCACCTTGCCAACACCGCGCAGAACATGGCCCGCAACGCTCCGCAGGGCGACGCCCAGGCCTTTCACAAGATCGCGATGGTATCCATGGCGGTGATGGCCGTGTCGTCCGTCATGCAGACGCTTCAACCATTGCTGCGCGACCTGCTGAGAAGGGACTCCGAACGCGATTCGCACCGCGGCCGGCACCGCTGAGCATTCCCTACCACTGAATCGAATCGACAACGGTCACGTGTTCCGCTGCTGAGATGCTTTCGCCGTCCTGCGCTTCCCGAATCCACGGCACGCGGTGACGGGTCAGGCCCTCGAACAACCGGATCGCCGGCCGCATTTCCGCATTGAGATTCCGGCCCTGGAGCCGAATCTTGCTTCCTGCCACGGTCAGCACGATTCCTTCCGACGGGTCGAACTCGAATCGTTCGATCGTGTGATACGGAACCGCGACGATATTCCCGTTTGCCAGGCGAAGCTCCAGGGAAAGCGCGCGGTCGCGGATGCCACGCAGCCAGCCGAAACAGCCCAGGTCGTCGATGTCCCCTTCGTCAAGAACTGGGACTGCGCCTGCGCCATGTGGCGCCGCGCCGCCGTTGCGGCCGGTGTAGCGTTCGAGAATCTTACTACCTGTCATAGTCGTGCCTCAGATGTTCCGGTTGATGCGTTCGCTGTGATTCGGCGATTGCCGGCTGCAATCGCTCCAGCCGACCGAATGCGCCTTCGCGCTGTCTTCGCAGCCGCGCTCCCACCATTTCCGTGGCGGAGAACCTGTCGTCAGATCGGTTGACGGCGTCGAGCAGCGCTTGCTTGTCGTCGGTGTAGATCGTCGCCTCTTCTCGGCCGCGAGACACCGAGACGTAGAACTGTTCCCGCGATGCCGCCGGGAATGACTGCGCCGACTCGGCGATGAAGACGCGATCCACGGTCTTGCCCTGCGAGGCGTGACTGGTTACGACGTACCCATACGTCAGGTGCCCGAAGTCCTTGGCGATCGTCCAGTCGTTCGTGAGGACGACGTTGCCCCTGGCATCAAAGGCTTTCGCCGCGTAGATCGCGCCGTTGTTGAGCCGGTGCTTGCCGTCGGCTGTCGCGCCGTTCCGCGTGATGCGGATCAAATCCCCCGGCGCGACGGGAAGAATCGACGGGTGATACACCGTGAAACGCGCTGCCTCAGAGAGCGGCAGCGGATCGTTGCCGACGACGACGCGCTGGCCTCTCGTAAACCCCTTGGCGTTCTGGTGGAAGACCAGTACGTCGCCGGGAGAGTAGCTATCCGGGTCCCGGCGCTCGGCTTCGGTGAGATTGGCGTTCGTGAGCGCGATCATCCTGCGCTCGCCTGCGCCAAGACGCTTGACTTGCTTCAGGTGCGCGCGGATTTCGTCGGTGATCCAGTCGCCCTCACGGTGCGTCGGCGACACGACCAGCGCCGACTTGCCCGCGCTGACGGCCGCGACGTAATCCTCCGCCAGCGCCTTGTAGCGGTCGGTTTCGGCGATTTCTCTGACCCAGCCCAGCTTGTCCAGTTGCCGGAACCCGTCGGCCGTGCGGCCTTCGCTGAGTGCCTGCACCGCCTGCTTGTATTCGCCCTTCTGCCGCTGAATCTCCCGAATCTCCGCCGGCACCAGGCCCGCTTCGCTTTCCAGCAGTCGCAGCGCTGCGCCGCGTTCGACGCTGCCATGCTGCCTTCGGTCACCGGACAGAATGACGCGGGCATCGAGCTTGTGCGCCAGGTCGAAGACCTGCGCCGTCGTCCGCGTTCCCAGCAGTCCGGCTTCGTCGATCCAGATCACCTGCCCCCTCGCCTGCGCCTGCAACTGTTCATCTTTGAGCAGCCTGGCGACGGTCTCGGCATCCTTGAAGCCCTCCTGCCGCAGCACGCCGCGGCTGGCATCGGCCGACGGGGCAAAGGTGAAGACGTGCTTGCCTCCGACATGAATTGCCTCAACCGCCTCCATCATCATCGAGGTCTTGCCCGTGCCCGCGCCGCCGCGGATGAGCATCACGCGGTCGGGCGAGGTCAGTACGTGCAGCACTGCCCGCCGCTGATCGGCGTTGAGCCATTCGCGCGTGAACTTGTGCGAGGCGCCTCCGAGCGGCCGGCAAGTCCCCCTGCCCCGCCGCGCGAAATCAATCATGCCGCGCTCTTCCCTGAGCACGTCGCCGGTCGTGACGTAACGCTGCCCTTCGCGCTCCGCGGCGACCAGACCGTGACCCGCGACCTTGCTGAACACCGTATTGGGCGACGCCTTGCCCACCGACCGCTTGAGCGCCAGCGTCAGCACCTTCCGCTCCGGCATCACCGAGTTGCGCTCAAAGCTGTGGTCAATCGCCCGCTCCACTGCGTCGCCGGCGAGGCGATCATCCTCCGCGATGCTGTCCCTGCCCACGCGAGCCTTGACGGCATCGACCGCCTTCAGTTCCTCCGCCGAGAGCCGGGCCTTCCACTGTTCACCCAATTCGGCGAACGAGAGGTCCTTGCGCTTGCGCTCCCGCGTCTTCGCTCCCAGCTCGCTCTTCGATTCCTGGTCGGTGATGCCCTTCTCTCTCGCCTTCTGTTCAATCAGCGCCGTGCGCCGCGAGAACTTCGTGAGCGCCGACTTCGGCACGCCGGCCAGTTCCCAGCCGTGCCGTGTCCGCTCCGTCGCCAGCCCAAGCTCTTCCAGCTTCCGCGCCAGCCGCGAATGAAACACCGCCTCGAAGAAGGGCGCGTCGCGCTTCAAGCTTGCAAACTGTCCGGCCTTCCAGCGCGATTCCTTTTCGTCCCAGGTCGCGTTGAAGACGAAGCAGTGGGCGTGCAGGTGAGGATCGGGAACGCCCTCGACCGGCCTCGCCGTCGTGTGCACGAACTCGCCCCACACCATGTTTCCCGTCGTGCGGTCTTCGCGGCCACCCCTGACCCGGACGCGGGTCTGCATTTCCGATTCGATGTCCTGCATCGTGGCATCCACCGACTCGCGGAAGGCATCCAGGATGCGCTCATCCTTCGTGAGGCCGTAGAGCACCGAGACGCTCTTCGGCACGTGGAAGTTGAAGTCGTAGCCGACGCGCCGGCCCTCTTTCTGCCGCGCAGTCAGGGACTTGCCCGTGTTGGGGTCGCGGTTGTCGCAAAGCGCATCCCACTCCTTCTGTTGCACGACGCCACTAAGGCCGAGGCGCTTCGCCCCCTCACCGCGCCAGTGGCCGGTAAGCTCCTGGCCTTCCGAGTAATAGTCGGCCGTGGAATAGTAACTCTTCGCGCCCTGCGGCGCGGTGTTCTGCGTAATGCGAAGCATCGTTCGATTCTACGTGGCGATTACTGCCAATCCGTTAACAATCTCCCGCATTTGATGTTTCTTTCACGAAGCGCCCCGCTTGAACTTTGCGTTTCGTTTCAACGTGATACGCGGAAGCGCGCGTCCGTCCCGCGTTGATGCACGCCCCCGTCTGTCGCAACCCTTGCGTGCGCGATTCGCAGGACGCAACGCGCGAGTCCAGATGCCGCACATCGCTGCGCAACCGTAGCGCCGGCGTTTCGGGGGTCGTTGGACTGCCGGGGCTTTGCCGTCAGGGATTCGTCTATTCCTTTTCCGTGCCTGCCACGCCCGCGGCCTTGGCTATGGCACTTAAAGCCGCCGCCGGGCCGGTCAAGCAGAAAATCGTTTCCCCCTGCGGGGACCCACCATTTTCCGCTGTGACCGGTTGCGCTTCGCCCCCGGCTGTAGCGGCTTCTTTTGCAGTGCCATCAGGCCGCGATGGGCGCGGCCGGACACTTAAGAAAAGGAGACGAATCATGACTGACGCCAAGAACAACCCCGGACCAGCGTCCAAGACCCCGACGCACGTCGCGTACCAGGTGCGCGACCGCGAAGGAGCAAAGGCCATCTGGACCCGCATCGGCGCCGCCTGGGCGCACGCCGACGGCAAGGGCTTCAACCTCCAGATCGAGGCCGTGCCGCTCGACGGACGCATCACTCTCCGCGTCGCTTCGGACAAGAAAGACTGATCGCTCAACCGGGGCGGGCTTCGCAGCCCGCCCCATTTCATGCAAGGAGAATTGTTATGACACAGACATTCGACAAACCAACCCGTCGCGCGACGCAGTTGCTCGACATGCTGCTACGCCGCATCGAGCGCGGCGAAGCCCCAAGTTTCAACTCAAAGCAGCGCCGATTCCTTGTCCGCCGGTTCGGCGACCTGCGTATCGCACTCGACGACTTCGGAGACGTGCGCCAAGCCCTCCAGGACCGCCGCGAAGTTGCCGTTGTCTGGTGCGTCGAGGACGTGCAGTGCGTCCGTCCAAACCTGACGGACGACCAGGCGTGGGAAGTCCTCCAGGAGTGCGAACGCCGCCACGACTGCGAGTACGGCTTCACTTGGACGTTCATCGAGGGCATCGCCGACGGGCTCTACCCCGCGCCCAAGACGCGAGAAACCCGCAACCAGGGAGACCGGCCATGACGACGGAACCGACAAATGCCGACCGCGCCGAATGGGCGAAGCAGGCGCTCGCCACGTTCATGGCCCGCACCTGTGGCCGCCACCATCCCGATACGATGGACCGCGGCGACCTTGAGACAGCTATCTACGACCTGATTGCTGACTTGTTGCACTTCGCACATCGCCAGGGATTCGATGCTTCCGACATCCTCTGGCGCGCCCACGGGCACTATGAAGCCGAACTGGCCGAGGAGGCACAGCCATGACCCGCGCCATCGACATCCATGAACTCTTGGCCCGTCGCCGCCAGGTGCCGATTATTTGGAACGTCGAAGACGTGCAGGCCGTCCGTCCCGACTTGACGGACGACCAGGCGTGGGACGTCCTCCAGGAATGCAAGCGCTGCCATGACTGCGAATTCGGCTTCACCTGGACACACATCGAGACCGTTGCGGACGAGATGTTTCCCCCAACGGACTCCGACGGCAATGGAGACCGGCCATGACGACGGCCGTTGTCAACCCGCGCTTCGCCGCTCGCATGGCGGAAAAGCGCCCTCCCGTGCTGGCGAGACTCCCGCTCGCGCCGGTGACGGCCAGCCCGGTGCCGGGACTCACCAGCCTTTACCACAGCGATGACCGCGGCCGCTACGGCGACCGCGGCTATCCCGGCAATTGCGGTGGGTTGCTCATACGCGACCTGTTGCTCTACTTCCGGCCGAATCGCGTCTTCGACCCGATGAGCGGCAGCGGCACCTGCCGCCAAGTCTGTGACGAGCTTGGAATCCCCTGCGATTCCAATGACATACACGCCGGATTCGACGCCTGCGACCCGGCGGACATGCCGCAGGCGAAGTACGACTTCGTGTGGGCGCATCCCCCGTACTGGCGTATGAAGCTCTATGCCGCCGATGCCCGCGACTTATCGCGTGCGTCGTCGCTGGATTCGTTCCTGGAACGCTACGGCGTATTCATCGCCAACTGCGCCAAGCTGCTGACTCCAAAGGGAAAACTCGCCATCCTCATGGGCGACTACTGCGACCGTGAGCATGGATTCGTGCCCCTCACCTACCACACCAAGCGGCTGGCGTTCCAGGCCGGACTCCGGCAGTGCTGCACCGACATTATTCGCTTCAGCCACGGTGCGTCGAGCAGCCGCAAGGTGTACCGCTCGTCATTCATCCCCGGCCTGCACGACGTATGCATGGTTTTCGAGAAGCCGAATCCCATAACCCGCTGACCACGCGGGGTATTCCGTTTTGCAAGGGCCGAGCCAGGCGGGGCATCGCCTGTCACGCCCCTTGCCTTTGAAATCCAAGGAGAATCCCTCCGACTCGGAGCCTTGCCGGCAGATGGGGTGCGGCGAAGGCATGGCCAGGCGCCTCGCCTCGGCCGGTCGCGTCGGGTTCCAGCCCAGGGTGAGAACCCGACGGCGACGGCCTTATACGGCAGACCAAACCACGTACCGGATTGTTCCAGACCGGAACGAAAGACCTTGAAATCCACCCGCAAATACCCCATACCAGAGACCGGAATCCACCAGATTCAGAAAGCACGTACACAAATACCAGCAAAGCAAATTTGCTGTCAGACCTTGAAATCCACCCGCAAATACCCCATACCAGAGACCGGAATCCACCAGATTCAGAAAGCACGTACACAAATACCAGCAAAGCAAATTTGCTGTCAGACATCTCCCCTAAGCGGTGCTTAGGACATCTTTCACCGTGAAATCGCATTCACGGCGCATCGTGAAAACGCTCTTGCGGAAAGCCGTATAGTCGTAAACACGATTACACGATTCTGCGCCTAAACGACCGTCCCTGACGACGGGCTCGGCCGGCGACACGACGCACGATTCCGATTGACTTGTCCGCCGAAACGTCGTATCGACGATGGGCAATCGTAAAATCGTATTCACGACGGGGGAGCGTGCCGAAGGTCATCGCGATACTCAATCAGAAAGGCGGCGTCGGCAAGACGACGCTGGCCGTCCACCTGGCGACCTCCCTCGCCCGCAAGAAGAAATCCGTCCTGCTCCTGGACGCCGACCCGCAGGGCAGCGCGCTGGACTGGGCCGCGGCGCGACACGGCGAGCCGCTGTTCCCTGTTGTCGGCCTGCCCAAGTCGTCCATCCACAAGGAACTGCCCGCTGTCGCCAGCAACTTCGAAATGGTCATCATCGACGGCCCGCCGCGAGTCTACGACGTTGCCCGCTCCGCCATCATGGCCAGCGACCTCGTGCTGGTGCCCGTCCAGCCGTCACCCTACGACGTATGGGCCGCGAAAGAGATCATCGACTTGCTCAATGAGGCCGCCGTCTACAAGCCGGCCCTCAAAAAGGCGTTCCTCATCAATCGTAAAATCGTAAATACGGCGATCGGCCGCGACGTGGCCGAAGCCTTGTCCGAATACCCGATTCCCGTGCTCAATACCGCGATTTGTCAGCGGGTTGCGTTCGCCGAGAGCGCCACCCAGGGCCTCACCGTCTTCGAGCTCGACCCCGACATGCTGGCCAGCCAGGAAATCAACGGCGTCGCCGACGAAGTGCAGGGAATGCTGACATGAAGAAGGTCACCTTCGGCGGAAAGCGTCCCAGCGCATCGCCGGCAACGGCTGTTGACGATTGGGTACTGGACCGCGAAGCCCAGCAGCCGCGCGAACCAACAAAGCGGTTCACCATCGACGTGCCGGTGAGCCTTCACAAACGAGTCAAGAGCCAGTGCGCTATGCAGAACCTCGTCATGGCCGACGTGATTCGCGACCTCTTGGAGCAGCGGTTTCCCGCGCCGGCTGAAACGAACGGCGCGAGCAGGGAGGGGGAGTCGTGATTACGACTAATCGCAAATACGATTCCACGATTGTCCGTGTCGGCCGCGCCGGGGCAGGGGCCTGAATGGCCCGCCGCATCCCGCCGCGTGACGACTGTCAACCGGACCTGTTCTCCGCCAGCTTCTCCGACATTCCCGTGCGAGATCAACGGGATACGATGGAGCGGCCGTTCTTCAGTCTTGCCAAGAAACCGCGGCTTGACCCGATTGAATATAAGGTCGGCAACGTGTGGGTCGAAGTCAGTCCGAATCCGCAGTTCGGCATGGCCACAATCTGGGATGCCGACATCCTGATTTGGGCCTCGACGCAGATCACCGAAACGCTGGACCGCGGGGACAAGCCCGCCAAGACCATCCGCTTTCACCCGTACAACCTTCTGAGATCCATTCGACGGACGACGGGCGGCGCGGATTACACGCGCCTCCGCGCCGCCCTGGAGCGGCTGACGCACACCGCCGTCCGCACCAACATCCGCACCGACGGCCGCAAGAAATTCGCTTCATTTCATTGGCTTGAAAGCTGGACCGAGACCATCGACGATCAGTCCGGCGAGCCGACCGGCATGACCATCACGCTTCCCGACTGGCTCTACGACGGGATCGTGACGAGGGGAGGGGTCCTCACCATCCACGAGGATTATTTCCTGCTGACCGGCGGCATCGAGCGCTGGCTCTACCGCGTGGCCCGCAAGCACGCCGGCCGGCAGCAGGCCGGCTGGAGCTTCACCATGCGGCAGCTATACGAGAAATCCGGCTCCGCCGCACGGTTTTCCGACTTCGCCATCGACATCCGTCGCGTCGTGAAGGCCAACCAGTTGCCGGAATACGAGGTGTCGATGGACCGCAACGCCGACGGCGACGAAATCGTTCGCTTCGTGCATCGATCACGTCTGGCGTTGAACAATCCCCGGAATGAACTGCCGCGATTTCCCGGAAGGCGCCAGACGCCCAGAGGAATCTACGCGGGATCAAGAAGATTCAATGGCTTACCCGAATCCGACACGGGCGAACAGGCGTAACGACGCTCGCCGATCCTGACTGGAATCGAGCAGGGCAGTGGCGCACCCAGGCAGCGCGCCCGCTCAGGCGAGACCATCGGTCGATTGGACGCACGACCATCGGGCGAACAGGCGCAGTGAGGCACGGACTATCAGGCGCAAACATTCGGGCGATCAGGCGCACCGCCCGCCGGATTCCAACGCGAAGTCAACAGTTTCCAAGGCGGCTAACGTCTTAACTACCATTATGATTATTAACTTCCTTAACGCCCGCTCCCCGTGGTTAACTCTCACAACCCGCTGAATCGCAACGAGAAGGCGACACCGAAAGCAGGTGTTGCGCGATTACAACAAGAGCTGTCCCTTCGAGCTTGCGGCACGGCCCGATGGCATTCAAGAGAGGGTTCGAGCCGGTTGAACCGCTTTCCTTCGCAATAGGAAGCCCGTACAAGCGGGGAAGGGGTCAGAAGGGCAGAATGCACCCAACCGAGCATCAAGGAACGTTCTACGGCAGGCTATTCACAAAATGACGCATCACCAATCCGACGAAGTTCACCCGACCGGCACAGCCAGGAGGACATGAGAACGATCCCCAAGTATCCGGCAGAGAATTACAGTCGTCGCTCCAGGTCATCATAACCCTCACGAAGGCCCTTCAAAGCCAGGCAATCCATCACGATCGAATCGCCGTTGTGCAGATGGACCGCAATCGCCGTCGGCGATTCGTTTAGCGTCCGAAGCACGAGCTTCTCGACATCCGTGTAGCGCGCCGCGCGAAGCCGGCCTTTTCCGTCCAGGTCCTCGAATCCACGCTCCCGGATTGTGAGCCGGCAACGCCGCTGCCGGAGGCCCCGCCACATCGTGAACAGGCCCAAGGGCAGAAACAGTACCTCAATGAACAGATACGCGAACCAGTTGGAATCCCCGTCGCTCGCTGCGGCGATTGCGAGGACAACAGGAATCAGAATCATGAAAACGCCGAAGCCAACCAGCAGGTAGGTCGAGGAAAAGCCGCTCCCGTAGGTACAAAGGGGAGGGCCGAGATCAATCGCTGCATAATTGAGCGGCACCGCTTCTGTCTTGACCGTCATGTTCATTCCTCCGGCGCCGGCTCGAACGGGAGCCGGCATCACTGCCCGCCTTCAAACCCTCGAATGACCTATCAGTCAGGTTGCCAGCATCGCGTTGACGAACGGCTGGACATCCGCCCCATCGGCCGTGCCTGATCCGTTCATGTCCACCGCCGCGACGTGGGCGCAGTCGGAATCGATGCCGAGCAGCACGTTGACGAAGAACTCCATGTCGCCGGCATCAAGCACGCAATCGCCGTTCACGTCGCCCACCGGGCACACCGGCCGCGTGAACGAAATCGCGTCAATCGCGTAGCCGATGACCGGCGGCACCAAGACCTCGACCCGCGTAATCGAATCACCGGCCAGGTCGAACGGCGTCGAGACCGTGTTGCCGGCCCCCGGCTACCCCGACGATTTCGTGACCTCCGCGACGACCGCTTCGCCGCTCAATGCACGGACTGTCACCGTGTCCTGGTTGTCGATGTCGATGACGAATAGCCGGATGCTGCTGATCGGCGGATGGAACGCCAGGACGATGCTCTGGCCGACGGCGTAGTTGGGCGGCCCCATGCCGCCGACGAGCGGGTCGGTCAGGCAGGCGACGCCGTCAGTGGGCTTGTCGTGCTGCGGTCCGGGGCAGGTTCCGCCGCCGTCGTAGGCGAACCTCGGGCAGTCCCGCACGGCGATGATCGGCCGGGCATTGGGATTGCCGACGATGGAAAAGGCGACGCCCAGACTGCCGCAGTACTGTTCCGAAATATGCGTCCCTTCGGCGAACCCCTCAAAGTCGATATCCGCCCCCTTCGCGGCCGGCACGGCCACCGCCATCAGAACCAAGGAACACGCACAACCGACCGACTGGTACCCACGAGACATCGCAAACTCCCTTCCCGCGCCATCCGAAACAACCGCCTCTCCGCAGGGGCATGACCGTCACGCCGTCCCGGCGGGCTTCCACCAACCGCCGCTCCGCGGCTTGCTGCTAAACTAGCAGCAGACCTGCCGGAGTTTAGCCTGCTGCTGCAATGGCAGCAAGGCCACAACACAAGCCGGCGTACAAGAAAATGTGCGGGATGCTCCGCGCCATGCGGGCCAAGGCCGGCCTGACCCAGCGGGACCTCGCCCGCAAGCTCAGGATGCACAACACGATGGTCCACCGGTCGGAGATCGGCGACCGCCGCATCGACCCGGTGGAATTCGCGGCATGGTGCCGGGCCTGCGACGCCGACCCTAGCAGCCCGTGGTAAAAGTCTTCTTGACAGTGATGGTAAAGTCTGCGTGTCGGATCGCAAACGAGTCACGGAGGACGCCGATGGCGATGGGCCAGCGCAAACGGGATGAGCAAGCGGCT
>Ga0187893_10000609_pt1 | contig 91721 bp, 78 predicted proteins | sample MA1701074metaG_FD_139574 | JGI IMG/M metagenome (GOLD analysis project Ga0187893, IMG submission 139574) | White microbial mat communities from a basaltic lava cave in the Kipuka Kanohina Cave System on the Island of Hawaii, USA - MA170107-4 metaG ... | reverse complement strand
TCTCAATCTCCTCAATCGACACGCCGTCCAAAACAAAGCCGCCGCCCTCCGCAGACACGCCGCCCGACCTTACGAAGCCTTGGCCCTTATCCGAAGCAAAGACGACTTTTGAAAGACCCTGGTGGCCGGAAGTAGGTCATGCCCGCCCTGCACGACAACGTTTGTTGCGTCCCAGCGTAGTTGCCTAAAACGACCCGCGCGCCGATAATATTACAAGAAGCCCCCGCAAACCCCTTTGGGAGCAATCTATGTGCGGCATCATCGGATACGTCGGCGGCAGGCCCGCCTTACCCATTTTGATCGAAGGCCTTCGACGCCTCGAATACCGGGGATACGACTCCGCCGGCGTCGCCCTGGTCGAGCCGGGCAAGGTGGAGGTCACCAAGTCCGCCGGGCGCCTGTCCGTCCTCGAACAATTGCTGGACTTTCAGGCCGAGCCTACCGCCGGTCTGGGCCACACCCGCTGGGCCACCCACGGCGCTCCCACCGATGTGAACGCCCATCCGCAAATTGACGCCTCCGGCAACATCGCCGTCATCCACAACGGTATCATCGAAAACGACCGCGCCCTTCGCACGTACCTGGAGCGGCAGGGCATCGTCTTCCGCAGCGAGACCGACACGGAGGTATTGGCTCACCTCATCGGGCGGTTCTACGAAGGCAACTTGGAACAGGCCGTCCGCCAGGCCCTTCACGAAATCTCCGGCGCTTACGCCATCGCCGTCGTCTGTGCCCAGGAGCCGGACGTGATCATCGCCGCTCGCAAGGGCAGCCCGCTCCTCGTCGGCGTGGGCAAAGGGGAGCACCTTCTTGCCTCCGACGCCGCCGCCATCCTTTCACACACCACGCAGGTCGTGTATCTCGGCGACGGCGAGATGGCCCACATTACGCCCCAGCACGTTCGCATCACCACCCTCGATGCCATCCCCGTAACCAAGGACGTCGAGGAAATCGAATGGAGCCTCGAGCAGATCGAGATGGCCGGCTACGAGCACTTCATGCTCAAGGAGATTAACGAGCAGCCCGCTTCGCTGGAGAACTGCCTCCGCGGACGCATCGACCTTCGCGAGGGGGCCGTTCACCTCGGCGGCCTCCGCGACTGCACCCGTGAGCTTACCCGCGCCAAGCGCATCATCCTCACCGCCTGCGGCACCGCCTGGCACGCCGCCTTGGTGGGCGAATATTTATTCGAAGAGTTGATCCGCATTCCCACGGAGACGGAGTACGCCAGCGAATTTCGCTATCGCAATCCGGTCATCGACGATGGGACCGTGGTGATCGCGGTATCGCAAAGCGGCGAGACGGCGGACACCATGGCCGCTCTGGTGGAGGCCAAGCAGCGCGGCGCCATCACCCTCGGTGTGGTCAATGTCGTCGGATCGAGCATCGCCCGCGAGACCGACGCGGGCGTCTATCTGCACGTGGGACCGGAGATCGGCGTCGCCAGCACCAAGGCCTTCACCGGACAGGTCGCGGTCCTGGCGTTGATGGCCTGTTATCTTGGGAGACGAAAGCATCTTTCCTCCGCCGCGGCCACACAGTTCATCACCGCGCTGTCTCAGATTCCCGGGCAAATCAGCCGCGCTTTGGAGGACGCGGATCAGGCCCGCGCCGTGGCCGAGCGCTATTGTGAAAAAGAAAACTGGCTCTACCTGGGCCGTGGATACAACTACCCCGTCGCGCTGGAAGGGGCCTTAAAACTCAAGGAAATCAGCTACATTCACGCCGAGGGTCTGCCCGCCGCGGAGATGAAGCACGGGCCTATCGCGTTGATCACCGAAGGCATGCCCGTCGTGGTTGTCGCCACCGCGGGAATGCAATACGAAAAGATCATGAACAATATCCAACAGGTCAAAGGCCGCGGCGGAAGCGTCATCGCCATCGCCACCGAGGGCGACCGCGACATCAAGCGGCTCGCCGAGCACGTCCTATACGTGCCCGATACGGTTGAGCCGCTCCAGCCGCTGCTCGCCGTGATCCCCCTGCAGCTCATCGCCTACCACGCCGCCGTGCTTCGCGGCTGCAACGTGGACAAACCCCGCAATCTCGCCAAGAGCGTCACGGTGGAGTAGCCCAATCCCAGCTTTTCAGTGAATGAAGCGACTACGGCTGAGCCGTCGGACGAACAAAGTACGCACCCACGAGATAGCCGCGGAGGCCCCGCGTGCAATGGGTGACTTTGGCTTTCAACCAGGGTTGAGGTTCATCTTCGATGAATTCACGAACCAGCAGTGAACTCCGCTCGCGAATCTCCTTCTTCGACCAGAAGGCGAAGCCGCCGTCGGAGACGTTGTGCATGTAGACTCCCTGCACCTCGGCGGGACGGTCCGGGTCCACCACGACTTCGAGGCGCATGCCCTCCGCGAAGCGCGTCCATTGCCGCTTGCCCGCGTAATGATCGGCGTCGCCCTGCTGGCTGGCCGTCTCCACCCAGCGGGCGATATCGCTCCCGGCTGACTCGGGTGAAGATTTCTCCGGCGACTGCATGACTCTCACTCCACCAGCATGAGGCGAAGTCCCGCCCGGCACACCAGTTCCAGGAGGGTATCAATCTCTTCCGGGTCAGGCGTACTAAACGCCTTCCCGTCCCCTCGAACTAATCCGGCGAGAAACGCTTCGCCTGCATTGCCCCCTCCGTCGGAATAGAACACCGTGTAAATGGAAAGGCCGAGCGAGCCCGCCGTATTCGCGGACTGGATGGCCCACTGCTCAAGATCTGCCGTCGTATATCCGGGCAGACTTGAATTCGGCTGGCCGTCGCTGACCAGCACGATCGACGGCGGGAACTCCGGGTCCCAGCCCATGTCCTGCAGGATCCCGACGGCCGCGTCCAGCCCGGCCCCGATGTTCGTCCCGCTGCAGGGCGGCATGGCTCCGTTGTCGCACTGGTCGATGGTCGCAATGGCCGCGGACATTTCCGAATAGTAGTCCCCGATGGCCTTCATCGGGCTTATGACCTGCCCGTAACCGGTGAACGTGACCAGCCCGACGTTGGAGTTGACGGGCACGCGCGCGTAAAGGCAGTCCAGCAGGTCCTGGTCGGCCTGCCTGGCCTTGGCGATATCGCCGCCGAAGGAGGCGGTCACGTCCTGGGTGATGGCCACGTGCCACGGCCGCGCCGATGCGAAGCAGGCCGTCGCCGATGCGGCCACATCAATGGTCTGTTTTCCGAAGATCGACGCAAAGTAGAGTTGCACCGGGTTACCGCGTGTCTGCGTCATCCGCGTGATGACCCGCACCGCGTTGGCCCCGGCTTCCGCGCCGCCCGTCAGGACATTGAACTGTCCGGTCTCGAGGTCCCATTGCCCAAGATGAATGTCCTCGTCACGAACATCCAGATGGGCCAGACCCTGTTGTTCGCCGGAGATCTCCTTCGCCCGGGCGCGCACCGCGGCGGGGCCCAGGGCCAGTGCTCCCGCCCCGGCCAGCGCCGATGCATCCGCCGCGTTTTGAAGCTCGGCGCGGGTGTTATACACCACGCCGACGTCGACGGTCAGCGACGCAAAGCCCAATAGCACCACCAGCGTGACCACCGTGAGCACGATGGCCGCGCCGCGCCGGCGCTGCGAAAGATGTTCCTGAATGTTCATTCGCTTCATACCATGCCCTCCTAAGGAGCATTGCGATTTCGAATCTACTTTATCCACACGCCTCTTTTTTCCAGCTACTCAATCAGCGCCGCGTTGCCCAGCCCGCCGATGGTGCGGAAAATGACTCGCAGCGTTGCGGTATACTCTTCAGGGGTTCCCGCGGCGTAGAACTCTTCCCCGCCGGTGATCGCGGCAACCGCCTGCATCGTGGTGCGGTCCGCAATATAGCCCACGCTGATCGCGTAGATCTTGATGCCTTCGTTAGCGGCCGTCTGGGCCACGGTTTCCGGGTCCGGCCCCGTCGATGACGCCCCATCGGACATGAGCACGATGATCTTCTGGGCGTCGTCGCGACCGCGCGGTCCGGTCAGCTCGTTGATCGCAAACTGGAGCCCTTCGCCGATGTTCGTGCTGTTGTCATAGTGATTGGGTTGCATGTTGTAGAGACGGTCCGCGACGGCTTGCCGATCCCCGCTCAGATCCACTTCGTGTCGCGCTGTTTGGGCAAAGATTTCCAGCGACATGTGGTCGAATGACCGGGTGATGTTCACCATCTCCTGGAGACCGTCTTTGACGCTGCGCATCGGCTCTTCGGGCGTCTTGGTGAGATCGGTCTGGCTGAAATTGTCCTTTCGGTCCAGCAGAAAATCGACATAGGTCTTCAGGCCGAATCGGAATCGAAACTCCGGATGAACGGGGACCAATTTGTTGTTGTTTCCCGCGACCCAGTCGGTGAATTCCGGCCACGTCCAGGTCTTGCGATAGGATGGATAGGGGATCCACGTCAGTTCGGCATTGCCGACCGTCGTGTCGCCCGCACCGCTGGGGGTCCATGTCGCAAGACCCGTCATCACCGCGACGCGATTCGGCCAAGTGGCCGCCACGTTGCTGTTCATCAGGGTGTTACGCTGGGCGGCGGTGTACCCGCGGGCGGTCAGGCTCGCCGTCACGGCCGGCAAGGCGCAGGCTGCGTTGTTTGGAATATACCAAAGTCCCGGATCGGTCGTGGGATTGTATGAACCGACTGGGGTGATGGAATTGCCCCAGATGCTCATCGCCCCGATCGTGGGACCGGTATCCATCGCGTATTCGGTCTCGTGCTCCTCACCGGGGACGTAAGGCCTCGACGGCTCCGGGCCGTCCAGCGACGCCCACACATCGCGGGCGTTGATGGGGGTCACGTCGTAGAACCTCAGGTAACTGTCGTGCTTCATCGAGCCTGACAGATCGATGGTTATGGCGATATCGCGAAGACCCGTCAGCGCCGCGGTTGATTTGGCCTCCACGTTGGCGCTGTTCTTTCCAAAAATGGAAGCGAAAAAGAGCGGGACCGGCCCGTTGGCCGAACCCGTATCGGCGCGCATGTTGATCCGAACGGCGTCCGGAAGGTTTTCGGTGGGGAAGAAGCTGAACGTGTTGGCATACGGATCGTAATCCACCCGCCCGAAAACGATGTCCGACGGATCGATGGTAAGCTGCCGGCCGAAGATGTGATGGCGCTGGATGATCGAGAGCGCCTGGGCGCGAGCCAACGCAACTTCATCAGAGCCTCGATAATTTCCCAGGACGTTGGTGGCCGCAAGGGCCCCCGCATCAGCCGCGTTCTGCATGTCCGAGCGCGAGTTGTAAAGCACCCCCACGTCAATGGTCAGGACCGCAAAACCCAGCAACACGGGCACCATGACGGCCACCAGCACGATGGCCGCCGCCCGACGCCGATGGAATGATCCCACGCTGTGAATCGTGTTCATATTGGGACGCTCCTCTCCCCAGTTCCCATTAACCGAGCCATGCATTCTCATGCACAACCCGGGCGGCGCGACAATCCCGACTAACGTCGGGACTCAACGCTTTGCGTCCCAATCTTGCGACTGGTTTGCCCTTAGATGTACTCCAAAATGAAGCCTACGATTTGCGCGCCCTGCAGAGCAAATGTCTTGGGACGACAACACCAGCTCACGCTATGTCGCTAGGTCCGTAAATGGCAGGCCTGGAGGTGGATTCCCGCTTTCGCGGGAATGACGGCGGCTGGATGGTCGACTGGATAGCCGCATGCGCGGGCATGGGATGGGTGCTACTCAATCAGCGTCGCATTGCCCAACCCGGCGATGCCCCGAAAGATCGACTGCAGCAAGGCCGCGTACTCGCCGGGAGTGCCCTGGGCGTAGAACTCCTGCCCGCCGGTGATCGCGGCGATGTTCTGCATGACCGTCCGGTCGGCGGAAGCTCCCACGCTGATCGTATAAACGATGATGTCCTCGTCCGCCGCGGTTTGAGCGACCGTTTCCGGGTCCGGCCCCATCGTGGAAGCTCCGTCCGACAAGAGGACGATGATCTTCTGGGCTTTTGGCCGAGCGCGGGGCCCGGTCAGCTCATTGATGGCGCTCTGAAGTCCGCCGCCGATGTTCGTTCTGCTGTCATAGTAATTAGGCTGCATGTTGTAGAGGCGGTCCGCCACTCCCTGCCGATCGCTGCTCAGATCGATTTCGTGATGCGCTGTGCTAGCGAAGATTTCCAGGGACATCTGGTCAAACGAACGTGACTGGTTCACGAATTCCTGCACGCCGTCCTTGGCCCCCTGCATGGGCTGCAACGGCGTCATGGTGAGATTGGTGTCGCCAAAATAGTCTTCCTGATCGAGAAGAAAACCGGTAAACATCTTCACGCCGAACTGGTATTCAAAATCGTCATCTTCATCGGTCACACCGTTGTTGTTTCCCGTGGACCAGTCGAGGTAATCGGCCCACGTCCAGGTCTTGCGATAGGAGGGATAGGTGATCCAGGTCAGTTCCGAACTGCTCACAGAGGTGTCACCTCCGCTGCTGGGGGTCCAGGCGGCCAGGCCGATCATTACCGCGGCGCGGTTGGCCCATGTGCTGCTCGGCCCGGCCATGATTTGTGAGCGGCGGGTGGCGTTGTATCCCCGGGCCGTGAGGCTGGCGGTGATGTCCGGTTCCGTGCAATTAGCGGACGCCGGAATGTACCAGAGCCCGGGATCGGTGAGTGGATTGTACGAGCCGCTGTTGAGGGAATTTCCCCAGGTGTTCATCACGCCGATCGTGGGCCCGGTGTCCGTGGCATATTGCGTGTCGCCTTCATCGCCGGGAATGTACGGCCTGTTCGGTAGAGGACCGTTCAGCGAACACCACACGTCGCGGAGATTGATGTTCCTGTCCTCGTAGTATTTCAATTCGCTGTCCCACTTCATCGAACCGGACAGATCGACGGCCACGGCGATATCGCGAAGTCCGGTCAGTGCCGCGGTGGCCCGGGCCTCCACGTCCGCGGTGCTCTTCCCGAAGATGGAGGCGAAGAAAAGCGGGACCGGCCCGTTCACCGATCCCGTGCTGGAACGCACGGCAATCCGGACCGCGTCGGGTCCGGTTTCCGTGGGAGTGAAACTGAACGTATTGGCAAGCTCATCATGGTATATCCGGCCGAAGACAATGTCGGAAGGAGCGACGGAGAGTTCACGGCCGAGCGTGGAATGGCGCTGGATGATCGCGAGTGCCTCCGCCCGCGCCAAGGTGACCTCATTGCCTCCGATGGTGCTGCCGAGGATGTTGGCTGCCGAGAGGGCCCCGGCGTCGGCGGCGTTCTGCATATCCGCACGGGCGTTGTAGAGGACGCCCACGTCGATGGTCAGGACCGCAAAACCCAGCAACACGGGAACCATGACCGCGACCAGCACGATGGCCGCGGCTCGGCGTCTTTGGAGTGAATCCAGGTTTTGGCACGTGTTCATATTGGGACGCTCCCTTCTCCGGTTCCCATTAACCGAGCCACGCAATCTCATGCGGAACCCGGGCGGCGCGACAATCCCGACTAACGCCGGGACTCAACGCTTTGCGTCCCAATCTTGCGACTGGTTTGCCCTTGGATGTATTCCAATGAACCTTACGATTTGCGCCCCAAACAAGGCAAGCTTCGTAGTCTGATCCAAATCAGGTATCCGATGCTCGGAAGCAAGAGATTATCAGTCTTACGAAAAAAAGCGTCCCTCACGCCGGCTTGGCGTGGGGGACGCCCTATTCACGGGACTTGAAGTTTCGACCGGGAAGCAAAACTCTATTCGACGAGCTGCACCGGCCTGCGCCCGCCCAGAGTGGCCAGGATTTCATCGAGCTGAGCACTGTATTCTGCAATGGACCCCTCGGCGTGGTAGTGCACGCCGTTTCCCACCGCCGCGATCTCATCCATGAACGCCAGATCAGGTTCAGCGCCCACGCTTACCGCGAAGATGCGAATCCCCAGGTCCGCCGCTTCCTGGGCCTTGACCATGGCGTAGGCCGCGCCGCCGGAGTAACTGAATGCGCCGGACGCCGTCACGTTCGCCATTCCGTCCGTCAAAAGAAAGAGCGTCTTGCGAGACGTGGACCGGGCCCGCGGGCCAGTCAGCTCGTCGATCGCCCGCTGGATGCCGCCGCCCATGTTCGTGTTGCGATCGTAATGCGCGGCCTGCATTTGATTCATCCGGTCGCTGATCAGATGAAAGTCATTCGTCAGATTGATCTCATGCCGCGCCGTCTGGCCGTACACTTCCAGGGAAACGTGGTCGTCCGTATCCAGATTGGTGAGCACATTCATCAGGTAACCCACGGAGTCCTTCACCGCCTGCATGGGTTGCGTCGGGGTGTTGACGAGTTCCGGCGTCTGGTTGTTCTGCGGGCGGTCCTCGAGCAGGTAATTGATGAACGTCTTGACCCCGAAGCGATAACGGAAGTTGGCGTTGGCGGCGTACATCTCATTGCCGGTCTGTCGCACATAATTGTTGATGTAGTCCGTCCAGATCGTCCCGGAGCTGGCCAGGCTTCGCCCCATGATCTGCTCGGCCCAGACCGCTTCCGAGCTGGTGATGGTGGTGTTGCCGTTGCCCGCCGGCTGACCGACCGTGGACCATCGCCCGCCGGCGATGCCGCTGTTCCAATTGGCCAATCCCAGGGCCACCGCCACGCGGAGCGGATACACCGTGCTGCTGTCCGACCCGGAGTTGGTCATGATGGCGCTACGTTCCGCGGCGTTGTAACCTCGGTTGGTGAGGTACGTTGTGATCTGGGCGTTATTCCAGGACTGCGCGTACGGCAGACGGACCAGGCCGGGGTCCGCAACCGGGTTGTACGTGCTGTCGACGGTCATGGTCCCGTAGCCCAAGGTCTTCATGAACCCCCAACCGGGTCCGGCGGCCTGGGCGGGATCGGGCGGGATTTCCGTCATGTTCCAGACGGACCCGACTTCATTGGCGCCTCCCGGAAGCGCGTTCCACACGTCGTACAGGTTGATGGTTGTGGTCTGATAGTGCCGCAGCTCGCTGTCATCGGTGTGCGAAGCGGACAAGTCCGCCGCGATGGCGATATCACGAGGAATGAGCGCCGCCGTCGCCGACGCGGACACATCCGTCGAGTCCTTGCCGAAGATGCGGGCGAAGAACAGCCCCAGCGGTCCGTTGGGTGAATCCTCGGTCAGGCGCACGCTCACGCGGACGGCGTCGGGCATGGCCAGCGTCGGCGTGAAGGTATAGGTATTGGCGGCCTGGTTATAGTTCGCCCGCAGGAACGTCACGTCGTAGTTGGTATCCAGCGACACGGTCCGTCCGAGGACTTCATTCATCTGCGTGTAAGAGTCCGCGTCCGCGCGGGCGTTCGCCAGAGGATCGCCTTCGGCAGTGGTGTCTCCGAGCCGCGCCGCTGCTGCCAGGGCCGCGGCATCCGCCGCCCGCTGCAGATCGTTCCGTGCGTTGTACATCGCCCCAACGTCTACGGTCAGCGATGCGAAGCCGATCAGGACGACGAGGCATACGACCGCGACCGCGGCGGCCACTCCGCGCCGACGGGGCGTTCTTCCTGGTATGAGATTGTGAGGCATGGGTTCATTCCCTTCCTACTCCCTTCGACTCGGCTGTGCGTTGCGCCCCCTACGACGCCCGACGAGAATACAACCGAACGGCCTTGCATTCTCCTCGTGTCGTGCCCGTTCCGCTCTTCAAGAAGTTCGGATCGTACACCACCACGCCGCTTTCCTTTCTTTTTTGGTTTCGGGATCTTGGCGCCGATGAACGGCTTCACCGACCTATTCATCCGAAACAACCGAAAGAGTACGATTTGCCCGTCTTACCAGTCCACCACGTGAAAGAGCGTGCGTCCGAAAAGTGCGCACGTCCGGAAACCGAAGCCGTGCGTTATCAGGCTTGCGGAGTTTATCGGCGGCGGCGCTTGCGCTTGTCTTTCTTGGAAAGGACGCGCTTCGACGCCGTGGTGCTGGACTTGAACTTGGGCATGCCGCCCCCGGCCATCATCTTGGAAAACTGCGTGCCGAGCTTCAGCCGCTGCATGAAGCCCTGGCCCGACATCATCTTCATCATGTTCCGCATGGGCTCGAACTGCTTGACGAGCTGGCTGACGTCCGCGGGATCGACGCCCGCCCCCCGCGCGATGCGGCGGCGGCGAGAGGTGTCGATCAGCTTGGGATTGGCCCGCTCCTTGGGGGTCATGGACTCGATGGCCGCCTCGAAGCGGACGATTTCCGTCTCGTCGATCTCCTGATCGCCGACCATGTCGGACATGCCCGGTATTTTCTTGAGCAGGTCCTTCATCGACCCCATCTCCTTCATCTTGCGAAGCTGAAGGAGAAAATCATCGAGGGTGAACTTGCCCGAGGCCATTTTGCCTTCAAGCTTGGCGGCCTCGGCCTGGTCGTATTGCTTCTGGGCCTGTTCCACGAGCGACAATACGTCGCCCATGCCCAGGATTCGTCCGGCGATGCGGTCGGGGTGAAACTCCTCCAGGGCGTCGAGCTTCTCGCCCACGCCGATGAACTTGATGGGCTTGCCCGTGACCCGCTTGACCGAAAGGGCCGCGCCGCCGCGCGTGTCGCTGTCGAACTTGGTGAGGATGATGCCGTCGAGTTCCAGGCGCTCGTTGAAGACCTTCGCGGTGTGCACCGCGTCCTGGCCGGTCATGGCATCCAGGACGAGATAGACCTGTTGCGGGCTTGTGGCCTGTGCGACCTGGGCGATCTCGTCCATCAGCTCGTCGTCGATCGCCAACCGACCGGCCGAGTCGAGAATCACCACGTCACGATCCGTCTTCTTGGCCTCAAGGATTCCGTTGCGGCAGACCTTGACTGCGTTCTGATGCCCGCGCTCCACGTACACCGGCACGCCCACTTGCCCGCCCAGCACTTCGAGCTGGTCGATGGCCGCCGGGCGCTTGAGGTCCGCGGCCACGAGCATGGGCCGCTTCGCCCGACTGGCGAGCAGCTTGGCCATCTTGCCGCAGGTCGTCGTCTTGCCTGATCCCTGCAGACCGGCCATGAGCAGCACGGTCGGGCCGGGAGTGATGAACGGGATTCGGGCATCGACCGGACCCATGAGCGCCACCAGCTCGTCGTGAACGAGCTTGACCATAACGTCCGCGGGCTTGAGGGTCTTGATGACCTCCGCCCCGATGGCCTTCTTCTGCACTTCGTCGCAGAACGCCCGGGCGACGTCGAGGTTCACGTCCGCCTCAAGCAGGGCCGTGCGGATCTCCCGCATCACCTCCGCGACGTTGCCCTCGCTGATCTTCCCCCGGCCGCGCAGCCCGCGAAAAACGTCGCTCAGCTTGTTGGTTAAGGCGTCGAACATGTGAGATGTTTTAGTGGATCGCGCCGCGCCCGGTCAAGCTGAACTGCTAACTCGGTTATCGCAAAACCCGCCCGCCAACCGATAATCGCCTGAAAGTAGGTTTGTCGATGGGTGTCATTCAGGAGTTCAAAGAGTTCGCCCTCAAGGGCAACGCCTTCGACATGGCCATCGGCATCATCATCGGCGCCGCCTTCAACAAGATCGTCAGCTCCATGGTGAGCGACGTCATCATGCCGCCCATCGGCTACGTCCTCGGCGGCGTGGACTTCCGCAATCTCGAATGGGTCCTCAAGCCCGCCGCCATCGACCCCGCCGGCGTCGCCGTCCCGGCCGTCTCCCTGCGCTACGGCGCCTTCATCAACACCGTCATCGACTTCGTCATCATCGCCTTCACCGTCTTCGTCATGGTGAAGATGATGAACCGTGTCGCGCGAAAGAAAGCTCCCAAGCTCGCTTAGCGGTGCGGGGTTTCCGTCACGATGCGAGTTTCGATTCGCTTAGCCATTCCTTCAGCACGCCATTGAATTCCTCCGCCTGTTCGTAGGCCACGAGATGGCCCGCATTGGGGATGGTCTTCAGTTGCGCGCCTCGAATGGCCGCGGCCAGTTTTTCCGATTCCGCCGGAGGAATGATGATGTCGTCCGCGCCGGTGATGGCCAGGGTGGGTGCCTTGATGCCGGCCAGCATCGCCGTCGAATCCGGTCGCTCGGCCATGCCCAGCAGCGCCCCGATCACGCCTTGCGGTTTTGAAGGGGCCATGAAGCTCCGCACCTGCTCGGCCATTTTCTGGTCCTTGTTGTTCGGGGCGAGCATCTTCGGGGCCATCGCATCGACCACGACCTTGGCCCCTTCCGCCTTTACCTTTTCAGCGGTGGTACGGCGTCCCGCGGCCGCTTCCGGCGAGTCATTGCCCGCCTTCGTGCCCACCAGCACCAGTCCGCGAAGCATCTGCTGGAACTGGCCCGCGAACGCCAGGGCCACATAACCGCCCATCGAGTGCCCGATCAGGACGACCGGCCCCGTCTTGAGCTGTTCGAGCAGCCCGTGAATATCCTGCGCGAACTGCGCCATCGTCGTCGCCCCATTTCCGGCCTCGCTTTCTCCCAGGCCGCGCAGATCGGGCGCGATGACGCGACAAGACGATCGCAGCGCGTCCATCTGTTTCTGCCACGCGCCCCGGCTGAGCGGGAAACCGTGAACAAAAACCAGCGGCACGCCCTTCCCTTCGTCCGCGTACGCTATTTGAATGCCATTAACGGTCGCTTGCATGTTCGCTCCAAAAGAAATACCACGTGTCTAGGTCGTGTCCAATTGCCTTCAATTCAACGGACCAATTCCCCGCTCGCCCGCCTCCGGTCCATGCTAACGACCTAAGCGACGCAGGTCTATTGCTCAGGGAGGAAAGCAACGCGGCGGGCGAGGGCGCTAGGTCCTCAACCCGCCGCGTACTTTCCTGACGACCGGCCAGCCGGTCAGAGCACTACGTTACTGGGGTGAAAAGAGTTGGAAGTACGCAATTATGACCGCAATCAATTGAAGCCACCAACTACTCGCAAACATGGCTCATTCTCCTTGCTACTGCAAGCACATGCGCCCCCAGACCTCCCGCGCCAGGAAGGTCGGCCACGCCCCCATTAAGAATGATAGCGCCGCCGAAGGAGGAGTCCAGGAAGGCCCGATGGCTGAACTGTGGCGAATTTCGGGCGGGCGTGTGGTCCATTTCCTTTTGAGATGGGGGCCTTAACTATTTGATGTACGCGTTCGACCGCCATGGTCCCGCTCGCCCCACCTCGTGTCCTGCCAACGATGGAAGCGATGCAGGTCTATTCCATGTCGCGGGGGCACTCGCCGTTTTCCGCCGTAGGGCGGTCTACTGTTAGGGAAAGATCACCGAATCGGTGCTGGAGAACGGTGCTCCGTCAGAGTCAAAGGGCAAAAAGGGAGGAAGGCTGCGCATCCACGGCGATTCACCGGCAACGCGCGACGATTCATTGTAGTTGTCGAGGGCCACCGTGTAGATATTGTCGCCATCGACTCCGACGGTGGGTACTCTCCTAAATTGAACATGCCCGTCCGCGTACAGGACATTCTGTCCCTCACCAGGATGATTTGGTGAGTTGAATAGTGACCAACCTTCCGGAGACTTGGTGGAATAGCTAGGACCCGGCGGAATAGGCTTCAGCCCGGGAGGTGGTGGCGATAGCTGAGCGGTCGGGTACGGTCCCTTGTCCGCAGCCAACACCATTTTGTTGTCCATCCCGTCGCGTGGGCGGGTTTCCTCGTGGCCGTAGGGCACCTGATAGCCGTAGCTGAGATTCCTGTAGCTTGTGAAGTCATAGTACTCATCGATGTTTTGTTTTCCAGTCTCATCGTCGGTGTCGCCGCTCGTTGGGCAGGTGAGCTGCTTGACGGTGATATCGCCGCTGCGAACAAACATCCACAGCGCCCGGCTTACGGAAAGCTGCGTTGCGCCGCCCGGGCCGGACTGTGAAGGCTTGGTGCGATTGGGCGATCGTGCATTTCCGTCTCCGCCGCCGACTTTCACACGATAGTCAACCCTGCCTACGAACTCTTCATCGAATCCCGGAATAGGCCAACTCCCGTCGAAGTCATTTGCATAGATTTTGCAAGACGTGCCGATTCCTTTCAGGTTGCTCGCGCAGAACAACCTTGGTGAAATTCGATGGCCGGGGCCGCGGAGTCGGGGCGTCAGCGCTCCCCAAAGAATTAGGATGATGCTGAGGAATACAAGAATCCCAATGACGTCCCGCTGGGTGAACGACTGCCTTCGTGCTGAGGTGACTACATGTCGCAAGTCAGGCGCCCTCATTCTTCAATGACGATAGAGCATCCACTGCTCGCAAGAATATCATTATTCTATCGCTCGCAAACGGCATTTTCGACTATTGGATATTGCCTAATGGCTCTTGCCTGTGGCCTCTCTCACTCGGCTCCCGAAAATTTGTCCCATACACTCGTTTCACGCTCTCTCCGATGTCCTCCTGCGCCTCTCCGCCGACGCCGGCGGCGGGGGCTTCGGCCACACAGCCGGCCCGTGACGACTGGGCCTGTGCCCGGCGCTGCTCGGCGAGCATCCTGGACAACGCCGCCAGTTCCTCGGTGGTAATGTCCTTATGATTCGTCAGTCGTTCGAAGAGCGATGCCACGATAGCCAGGTAGGCGTGATGGCCCAGAATTTGCGGGGCGTCCTTCTCTCCATTCTGTCCCAACAGCGCTTTGATCAGTTCCATAGCGGACAGTTGTCTGCCCCGCCGCTCGTTGAGTTCCCTCTCCCGCCTCATCCGTACTCTCAGGACCAGGCCGCGCAGACCCGACTCCGTGACGCCGTATTTCTCACGCAACCCGAACTTTGCGTCCAGGTATTTCAGCCACGCCTTGGTCACTTCCTCAACCGATATGATCTCCTTTTCCACGTCTTTGAGGATCGTTCCGCGCAGCCGGTCTTCGATTCCTCTTTTTGAAGGGCGGGTGCGCGCGGGAGTGGGCGAGGTCGCACCGGTTTGGGTGAGCGAACCACCGGCAACTGGGACGGACACGGGCGAGGCGCTCATGACTCCTCCAGCGCCGGATCATGGATGCAGCGGTCGGCCAGCTCCATGCCCGTGGCCGTCAGGCGAAACCATCGCCGCCGCCATGGTGTCAGGCTTGCGTCACTTTCGCTGTCCGCGGCGACCCGCTCGATGTACCCCTTTTCGCTCAGATAGTGCAGGTCGCGCTTGACCGCCTCAAACTCCAGAGTCGGAAACAGCACCAGCAGGCTGCGCAGCAGCGCATCGGCCTGCAGCGCCGCGGGATAGACCACCTTCAGCGCCACCAGCAATTCGTTGCGGATTCGTTTGATTTCCTTTACGTCTCGTCCATTGGCCATCGTCGCTCGTCCTTTACCTTCACCCCATCAGTGCCTATTGCCTAATGCTTGCTGCCTCTCCATCAATGTCTCCATCCTCACCACCGCCTCGCTCAGTTGCTCGAGTTTGCCCCGAGCGTGCATGCACTCCCGCAGCCACTCCTCCTTCGTGGCATAGTCGCGCTCGAACTCGCGGAGGGTCTTCCGCAATTCCAGCGCCGCTGCCTCCGTGCTCTCCAGTCGCCGCACGATCTGCGCGTGCCACGAGGTTTGCTGCTCGCGGATCGAGCGCAGATAAAAAGTGAAAACGGTCAGCGGCACGGCCACCAGCGGCGTTAGCACCGTCAGAAACGTCCCGCCGATCTCCCAGAACGAGGCCAGGGTCATTTCATCGCCGCATCCAGGACCGTGCGGATCAAGCCCAGCAGCCCATTGGCCGTGTCCGCTCGGATCAGCCCGTCCGCCAGCTCCCGCCGAAATTGCTGAACGACCTCGTGGTCGCGCAGCGAACGCGCCGCCGTCGTTCGCGGAGCGCTCGCCAAAATCGCGTCGATGGCATCCTTGCGTTTGGTTTGGGGAATGCTTTCCTCCAACCGATCAAGAAGTGCCAAAAGACTGTCACCGATCTTCGCCATTCGCGTCTGCCTTTCTTTTTTCCTGTTCCTTCATTTCCCGGCGGCGCTGCATCACTTCGCCGAAGTAACGCCGCACTTCATCATCCAGAGCGATGGACTCCAGGGCCTGGCGGCGCAGACCGGCGGCGATTTCTTGAAGTGTGGCTACGTTTTCCAGCGAAGCGGAGTAGCGTTGCCAGGCAGCTTGGTGGTCGGCGTCGAGGCGCTGCAACGCCTCCTGAAAGGCTTCGGCATGGGATCGTGTGACGTTCTCGTCGTTGATGTCCGTTCGGATACGTTCGATGAAGTCGCGTACCGCGGCTCGCTGACGTTCCTCGTCGAACCGGACCAGGTCTTCGTGATACTCGGCGAGAGTCCGGGCCATGCCTTCACCGAGCAAATCCACGGAGTCCGCGGCGGCAAGTTGTACACGGGCGCCGGATGCGCAGCCGGCAAGGCACAGTGCGGAAATAAGGGTAAACAGTTGTGCGTGTGGTTTGGTCGGGTCCATATCTCTAACTCCTCGCCAAGCGGGCGCCTTAATAACGTGACGGGCGCTCGGTCTGGCGGACTACAAACACCGATCATGCGGCTACTCTCTTCTGATTTCCCAGGTTAGAATCCGGCGTCCCGGTGGGGACGAAGGCCCGTCAGGGGTCGATGACGAAAACGGTGTTCAATGATGGAGTTCCAATACGATGAGAAGATGCTTACCTACGATTACTTTCGGACTTATTACCGGGATCGGGTGCATGATGGTATTGGCGCACGAGCTCAAGCCCATTGAGTGGGGCTTTGACAAGGACTCCGTCGGGAAAGAGCCCGCGGGATGGAAGGTCGCCTCGCCGAGTCCCGTGGAAGGCAAGAGCGCGTGGACGGTGGTGGCCGATCCTTCGGCGCCGAGTGCGCCGAACGTCTATTCGCTTACCGCGCCTACGACGGGCGACGACGCAGCCTTCAATGTGGCCATGGTCGAGCGGGTCGCCGTTGGGGACTTGGACTTGTCGGTCAAGCTGAAGGCGAACGGCGGGAAGGCGGACCAGGGCGGGGGGCTGATCTGGCGATGCAAGGATGAGAAGAACTACTACATCTGTCGGATCAATCCCTTGGAGAGCAACTATCGCGTCTACAAAGTGGTCGATGGCAAGCGGACGCAGCTTCAGTCGGCGGACGTGAAGACCGAGGCCGGGAAGTGGTACACCCTGCGGGCGGAGATGATCGGCAACAAGATCACCTGCTCGCTTGATGGCAAGAAGCTGCTCGAAGCCAGCGACGACACGTTCAAGGAACCGGGAAAGATCGGGCTGTGGACCAAGGCCGACGCGGCGACGTCGTTTGACAACGTGATCGTGCAGTCGAAGGACCCACACTAATCGAATCCATGGAGAAGCCAGGCCACGGGGTGCCGTACCGTGAGGCGCTGAGGGTCTGGACGGGGATCGGGCTGAACAGCTTCGGGGGGCCCGCCGGACAAATCGCGGTCATGCACCGCGTGCTGGTGGAGGAGAAGCGCTGGATCAGCGAGACGCGATTCCTGCACGCGCTGAATTACTGCATGTTGCTGCCCGGCCCGGAGGCGATGCAGCTTGCCACGTACGTCGGCTGGCTCATGCACCGCACGCTGGGCGGACTGACGGCCGGGATCCTTTTCGTCCTGCCCGGGTTTCTGTCGATTCTGGCGCTGAGCATTCTCTACGCCGGATTCCAAGACGTCGGCGTGGTCGCTGGTTTGTTCTTCGGTCTCAAGCCCGCGGTGCTGGCGGTGGTCGTCGAGGCCGTGATTCGTATCGGGCGCAAGGCGCTGAAGAACCGCGTCATGTTTTCGATAGCGGTCCTCGCGTTCGTGGCCATTTTCTTTTTCAACGTGCCATTCCCGATCATCGTGCTGTCGGCCGGGGCAATCGGGTTCTTCGGCGGCATGTTCTGGCGCGAGAAGTTCCTGGTAATCAAAGGACATGCCGCCGGATCGCCTGATTCCACATCCGCCGTAGTGGATACCGTGCTTGGCGAGGAGATGATCGATCACGCGCGGCCGACGGCGGGGCGCACGACGGGCGTGCTGGCGATCTGGTCGCTACTGTGGTTCGGGCCGATCGTACTCATGGCGTTTCTGGCGGGTCGCGATCACATCTTTGTGCAGCAAGCGACGTTCTTCAGCAAGGCCGCGATGGTGACGTTTGGCGGAGCGTACTCGGTGCTGGCCTATGTCGCACAGAAGGCGGTGGACACCTACGGCTGGTTGAACCCCGGCGAGATGCTGGACGGACTGGGCATGGCCGAAACCACGCCGGGGCCGCTCATTCAGGTCGTGCAGTTCGTGGGGTTCATGGGGGCGTATCGCCAGGCAGGCGATTTGCACCCGATGCTGGCCGGGTTGATCGCTTCCGTGGTTGTGACCTGGGTCACCTATGTGCCGTGTTTTCTATGGATATTTCTGGGCGCGCCGTACATCGAGGTGCTGCGGGGCCGGGAGTCATTGAGTTGCGCGCTGTCGGGGATCACGGCGGCGGTCGTGGGGGTGGTGCTCAACTTGGCCGTGTGGTTCTCGCTGCACACGCTGTTCGGGGCGGTTGATGAAGTGTCGTGGTCGGTCCTGCGACTTTACGTGCCGCAGTGGAGCACGCTGCGCGTGCCGTCGCTGGCGCTGGCGATGCTGGCCGCGGTGTGTATCTTTCGATTGAAACTGGGGATGCTGCCGACGCTGGCACTCTGCGCAGTTTTGGGGGCGGCGTATTACGTCGTGTGGGAAGGGTAGTACTACAAACATTGGAGACGAAGGGAGTCGAACCCTCGACCTCCGCATTGCGAACGCGGCGCTCTCCCAACTGAGCTACGTCCCCGATCACCCGATTTCCAATGGTAATCCATCGGGAGTGAGGGTCAAGTTTCGTCCTTATCGGAGGAGGAGGGATTCGAACCCCCGAGACGGTTTCCCGTCTAACGGTTTTCAAAACCGTCGCCTTCAGCCACTCGGCCACTCCTCCCAAGGCGTCAGCCACGTCTAACCGCGCGGGCCGACCACGACGTATGTTACCCGTAGCGAGGCGATGGGTCTTGTCCTGCGGCTCGCACGGTGTGGACTGGATGCCCGCTTGCGCGGGCATGACGACGGCTGGGGATGCGCTCACTCGCGGCGGGCAAACTCGATCATTTCGATGGAGGCGCCGCGGCCGTGGCCGCCGGAACTTCGCAGGTAGCGTTCGACATAGCCGAGCCGGTCGTTGAATCGCGCCCGCATGAGCACGGCTCCCACTCGGCCCGCGAAGGGACCACCCGGATCGGTGAGATTGTCCAGCTCCTCTTCCAGCGTATCGAACAAGCCGTCGATGGTGTAGGCGTGCAAGGCGGTCGTGGTGGGCGGGCGGCCGTTGACCAAGGCATTCTCCACTATGCCGTTTCGCCATTCGATCGCATACTCGCTGCCGTGCATTCGATAGCGAGCCGAGTAGGCGGGCACGGCGGCGTCACGCCAACGCTGCCGGGCGGCGGCAAGAGATTCCCTGGTCAGCGGGGACATCGGCTGGCGAAGCCAAAGGAGCGCCGCGGTGAAACCGGCAATGAAAGCCGCAGCCATCACTAGGTATTTCGTTTTCCTCGCGCGGCTCATGGCACCCGGCCCAATCCTGCCCTTGCGCGGGCTGCAGCCCGCGGCCTCAGACTCCCCGTACCGTCCAATAATCCGACCCATAGTGCAAGGGCCACGAGCGAGACCAGACCCGGTCGTTTGCCCTCAAGGGTGCGGGCGGGGCGTCCGAAAAACCAGGTGGCCGCGCTGTCGCGGTTGCAGTGCATGGTTATTAGGCCTTCCGGCGAGGGTGAGCGCGCTTGCGCCGCAAGGTTCTCGGAAGCAGCTTCAGCCTCATTGTGTTAGGGGGTCATGGGCAAACAAGGGCATCCCAAATCCACGAAGCCACCCAATGATACGCTCGGACGCGCGCAAAACGCACCCGACGACGATCGACCCTTCGCGGAAATCCGCCGGTCGCTTCACGACGCTCTTCGACTGCTGTCGCTGCACCGGTGGATGTTCTTCATCCCGTTTTGCCTGATGACCTGCGGAGCATTCGTGGCCAGCCTCTATTATCCGCGCACATACACCGCCACGACAAGCTTCGAATGCCGCAACGATCCGGTGATGATCAATCTGCCCATGTCGGCGGGAGCGGCGTCGTTCAAACACTTCCGCAACACGATGGTGCGCGACTTGACCTCGGTGGAGTGCATGGCCGAGGTGGTGGAGGAGCTGGGACTGATCAAGGACCTGCAGCGCGGGGATGACGGCACCCTGACTCCGGAATCAGTTCGCAGGCGTGACTCCCTGGCCCGGTCCCTGGGCGGGAACCTCAAGATTGACCCGTACTCGCCGAGCGAGTTGATTGACATCGTTAAGATCACGTACACGGGCCCCGACCGAGTGATCGGGAGGAACCTCGTGGACCAGGTCAAGAAGACGTACATCCGTCGCACGATGGTCTGGATTCACGACTACCTCGTGGCCCAGCGCGACTACTTCATGCGCGAGTCCGAAGAATCCATAGGAGAAGTTTTTGCGGCCGAGCGAGAGGAGACCCGGCTGCGACTGGAAAATCCCTACGTGAACCCCACGGACCCCGGGGCGATCTCCGTCAAGGTCGCGCAGTTGGAAAGCGAACGGCGGGAACTTCTTCTGCGGCGTCGAGAGTATGAGGCGGAGCTGGACGCGCAGCGGCAGTTGCTGGCCGCGGCCCAACCGCCGTCGCCGCTGGAAGGCCAGGGAACGGAGGCGGAGAGTGGGGATGGATACAAGAGCGCCGCGGCCCTGCAGCTTGCGACGCAGATGCAGCAAATCCGGTCTGAGATGGCCAAGCTGCGTGAGACGCGGGGCATGACCGACGCGCATCCCGACATCATCGAACTTCAGGAGGACCACCGGCGGCTGGAGGAAAGGCTGGAGCAGCAGCAGGCGGCCGATCGGAAGTCGGCGGCAAGCGGCGAACTAGTGAGTGGTCCGATGCTCCCGATGTTGGAGACGGCCTCCCCCTGGCATAGCGAACGGGCGCGGATGCAGGTGCAGATCGCCGCGCAGTCCTCCAAGATCAAGGACATCGACATCAACCTGGAGAGCAATGAACTCTCCCTCGCGGAAATCAATAAGGCCAAAGACGACCTCTACGACCGGCAGGAGCAATTCGCCGAGGCCATCGGAAAGGTGCAAAAGGCCAAACAGAAGCATGCCCAATTGGCGGCTACTCTCGCAACGATTGAACCGGCGATCAAGGCCGTGGAACAGGATCGGTTGTTGCAGTTCTCCGAGGGGCAGCCGGCCCGCGGCGGGAGCACGCCCGTATCCCCGAAAGCAACGACGATCGTCTTTTTCGCCTTGCTGGCGGGGGTCGCGGCGGGGGCGCTTTTTGTGGTCCTGGCGGAAATCCTGGACCATGTTTATCGCAGCTCCGGTCAGGTGGCGCGGAGCCTGGGGCTACCGATGCTCGAATCCATTGACGAAATCGTGACGGCGCACGATCGGCGGCGGCGGTTGGTGTACCGCGCGGTGGTGATGCCGCTGGTGGTCGTTTGTTGCCTGGGGCTGACGGGACTTACCGGCTCCATGGCCTACCTGAGCATCACGCAACCCTGGACATACGAAAAAATGCGTAACATCCCCGATACGGCATTGCACTTCTTTGTGGAAGACACGCCGAGCAATACGCCGCCCCTCCAAGACGAACCGTAAAGCTCAACGTCGGCGTTTCAGTCCCCATGCCAGGAGCAAAGCCGACGGGATCGAGGCAATGACCAGGCAGAAGCTGAGGGAAATCAACATCCCGTCCTCGAAGCGGTGGAACTTTTCGATGATCACGTGGGCAATGGGATTGTACGCCGGCACGCGAACGAGGGACGACGTGGCCACATCGGCGAGAGACAATGCCGCAATGACGGCGACGCCCCCGCACAACAACGCTTTGTTCATGGGAAGGTAGAGGTGGAAAAGCAAATCCATCGGCGCAGCGCCGTCGGTGCGGGCCTGGGCGGTCAGTTCATCGTCGCGATGGCGGAAAACGAGCATGGCCGTCACGACGCCTATCCAGCCGAAGCGGGCGACGTACCCGAGAGCCAGGACGATCCAATGATCGTAGAGCCAGCCGAACGCCGGACGGTTGAATGCGGCGATGAGGGCCGAGCCGATTAGAGCGCCGGGAATGGCGCCGAAGATCAAGGTCCACACAGCCGCCGGTCGCGCAAGGGGCTTGACCCAGGTGACGGCCATGCCGGCGCACACCGCCAGGATGCCGCTCAGGATCGCGATTGACAGCGAGTACACCAAGTCCGGCGCGTAGGTTTGCAAGGCCTCCATAAAGTTCATAGATGACGCAAGCTTAACCCCCAGCACCCCCATGGGGACGATGAACGACAATGCAAGCACGGCCAAGACGACGAAGTGCAAAAATGGCGACGGAGGCGCAGCTTCGGACGAATCATCAGGCCCCTCCGGTTCCAATCGTGACCAAAGTCGAAATAGAATTAACATCACAAGCACCGTCACCACCGTGGGGAGGATCGCGGGCCAGGCGGCATCGAGCATACGGCTGGAACTCGTCGACCACGCCAACAATTCCGTGGTGAAAACGATCAGCCCGCAGGCGTGAGGGACGCCGTAGTCTCCAAAGAAGACAATGAAGAGAATCAGGGCGCTCGCGGCAATGTGCCGCCGAAGTGAAGGAAGAGCGGCATGAATAAATGCCGAGAAGCGGGAGGTACATAAAAGGGCTGCTTCATAGGCGCGGCGACCGGCGCTCGACCAGCCGCCACCGATCAACAGGGCGGGAATCGGCCAGGCCCACAGAGACCACACACCGATGCACCGTATGCTTGCGTCAAAATGCCTGGGAAGGAGCCGCTCCCAGCCGAAGGCCATGACCATCGGCGGACTTAAGAGAACCGCCCACATCGCTGCCACGAGCAATGGCTGTTGTACGATCCGCCGCGCTCGGCCCATCACATAGGCAGCCGGCAATGAAACGACGAGACAGACGACCGTGGCGACGGCTGACAACCAGACGCTTCGCCCGAGCAATCCCCATTGGCGTGAGGTGAACCCAAAACCACCTTCAGGCGGTTGATCCTGAGCAAACAGAATAAAGAGGAGGGCGATCGTGGGCCAGACGAACGCGAGGAGAAAGGCCGCCCAACCGGCGACCATCATGAGAATGACGGCGGCGCGAGCGATCACCGGATGAGGATTTCACGGACGGCGGCGTCGGCGTCGTCCAGGAAATCGGCCACTTCGTCAAAGACGACCGGAGTTTCAGGGGGCCATTTCATGTTCAACTCCGTGCGCAGCCGGTCCCGGACGGGAATGAATGCGGCCTCGCTCTGAGCCAGCATCCGTTCAACCACCGCCGAAACCAAAAAATCCGCCAGGGATTTCGCGGTCGTGGGATTAGGGCCTCCGCGAAGAACGGCCACGGAACAGGGGATCAGCAGTGTACCGCCGCCGCCCATGTCCGGGTAATGCAGACCCATCGACGCACCGCTTCCGCGAGCCGCGAAAACATCATCCGTATCCGTCCAGGCGAATGCGGCGCGGCCACCGATCACCGCCCGAACGGTGGCACTGTTTCCGTCGACGACCTGCGTCCCTGCATCTCGCAATCGAGTGAGAAACGACTTGGCGCGGTCGGGTCCCCAGAGCACAAACATGGACGCTACGTGCCCGCGAGTCGTGCCAAAGAGCGGATTGGCGATGGCTGAACGCTTGGCAACACTAGCCTCAGCGAGTTCTTCCCATCTTGCGGGGAGCTGCGACTCGGGGGTCGCATGAGGGTCGTAGCCGAGAACCCGCGCCCGCACGGCCAGCGCCGTCCAGCGGCGAGCCTGGTCCCTGAATCGCGGAGGAATATCCGCGGCCTGCGGAGAATCGTATGGATCCAGAAGGTCCATGCGGGCCAGGAGAATGGTGTTGAACAATTCGCTCGACCAGAACACGTCGGCGCGAGGGCGGCCGGCCTGGGACTCGCGGATAATGCGTTGGACAAGTCCCGTGGTTTTGCCCGCCTCAGAGTCATAGATCGTCGAGACGTCGATTCCGGTTTTCGTCTTAAAGGCATCGAGCACCTGCCGGGCCACGGCTTCATCGATGCTGCAGTAGACGACGACTTTCTTCTCCGCGGGCGTCTGCGCCGTCAGGGCTTGCGGCTGGAAGAAGGCGAATGCCAGGGCAATAGAGAACGGTGTGACTCTTGCGGCACGGGTTCGTGATGTCGTCATAGGATGGGCGGGCATCGGTAAGTTGACCCCTTGGAACGTAAAGGCTACAGTCGGTCCGGCTGCACGGCGTTCGGTATACGTGTTCCTGCCCCCATCGTCTAGAGGCCTAGGACACCGGCTTTTCATGCCGGCGACAGGGGTTCGAATCCCCTTGGGGGTGATATCAAGCGTAATAGGGAAAACGGGGTTTCACCGTGCCGTAACAGAAGAGGAGTATGATCGGGCCGTCATCTGAGCCGGGACGGAAACCTTTGAGAGCATACCATGCCCAATGAATTTACGCGGAGGGAATGGCTCAAGCTGAGCGCCGCGGCCGGGGCGAGTCTGGCGGTAGGCGGAACATCTGGTTTTGGCGACGGCGCGGAGAGCGAGAAGCTTGTCGCCGGCTCGTTGCGATTAGTGCATCTGACGGATAGTCACACGCAGCCCGAGCTACGCGCCGCCGAGGGAACGATCGCATGCCTTCGGCACGTTCGTGAGCTAAAGCCTGCCGCGGACCTGATCGTCACCGGCGGCGACCTGATCATGGACTCGTGCGAGGCAAATCGCAGCCGCACCAAGCTCCAATGGGACCTGTACACGAAGGTTTTCCGCGAAGAATGCGGCATTCCGGTAGAACATACGCTCGGCAACCACGACATCTGGGGATGGGACAACAAGAAGAGCGGCGCCACCGGCGACGAACCGGAGTACGGCAAGAAATGGGCGCTGAATGCGCTGGGGCTTGCTCGATCCTATCGGAGCTTCGATCGCGGCGGCTGGCACTTTGTCATCCTGGACAGCGTCGTCCGCGACGGAGACGGGTATCTCGGACGCCTCGACGACGAGCAATTCGAATGGCTTGGGCGCGACCTGGGTGGAGTGAAGGCTACGACCCCCATCATCGTGATCTCCCACATCCCGATCCTTGCGGCATGTGTGCTGAACGACTCGAAGAGCAGTGCGGAGAAGTCTCGCGAGTTCAGGGTCCCCGGAAGCTTGATGATGGTCGATAGCCGCCGCATTCGCGAGCTGTTCCGAAGCCACCGCAATGTCCGGCTTTGCCTGAGCGGACACATTCATCAACTTGACCGCGTGGATTTCGAGGGGGTCACCTATATCTGCGACGGGGCGGTCAGCGGCGCCTGGTGGAAGGGGCCCAACGACTACTGCCCGGAAGGTTACGGCGTAGTGGACCTGCGCTCGGATGGTACGTGGTCGCATGAATACAAGGCCTACGGATGGAAGGCGGAACCAAGCTGACGTGAAGCAACGAAATCAGTGGCCTTACCGCCGTTTCGCTGCCTGCCTCTTTTCATCTTGACACCAATCTCCCCCCTCAACAAGATTTACATGAATTCCTTCACTGAGTAGTGTATAATGAGGGTAGGATCGAGGCGCTTCACGAAGTGCAGCGGTTCCAGGGGGCCGGAAGGAGTCAAGTCGTGATTCGTTACCGGAAAAAAATTGGTCTGTGGTGTGCCTGCGCGCTTACGTTAAGCGTCTCTGCCGTCGCCCAGCAGCCTGTCCCCGTTGAGATCGCTCGGCGTGATGCTGTAACTGCAAATCGGCAACTGATCCCCTCGCAGGTCGCTTCCATGACCCAGGAATTTGGGTTGTCGCTCGCTGATATCATCACTACTGCAGAACGATATTGCGGGGGGCGGGCGCTTCGGGCGGACTGCGGCTATATGGATGGGAACATCAATACCGTGGGGAGGGCGGGTGTTTCGGATCAAGCAAGGGTCGGCAGCGATATGAGAGTGGGCACCAGCGCCGCATGCGTAGTGTGACTTCTCGTGAATGATCAACTCTTCGAAGCCATGGTCAATCCGCAGACGGGGCAGGTTGTCGCCAAGCGAGAAGTCCCCATGTTTAACTCTGCTCTGGCCGGTCTGGCGCCCGGCGCTCCATCGTGGAGCGCCATCCAAAGCCCGGACTTCACCATGCCGCGGCGGTTGCAGAGGAGCAGCGAATTGATCGGAAAGGCGGTTGCCGACAAGACGGACAACAGGTTCGGAAAAATGGAGGACATGATCGTGGACGTTGAGTCAGGACGTGTCCTCTACGGGATTCACTCCTTCGCGGGTACCCCCGGGTTGAGCAACAGGCTGTATCCGATACCGTGGCAGACGGGCCAGCTTTCCGGAGACAACATGACTGTTGCGTTGAATCTGGATCGAGCAGCTCTCCAAAACGCCAACGGCGTTGCTTTTCCGCGGACTCAGTGGCCCAACTTCGCCGACGAGCAATTCGCCTCGAATACGTTCGCCTCCTTTAATCAGACCCCATTCTGGCAACAACAGCTCGCAAGCGGTCAGCCCTTATCCGGTTCAGCCTCCACTAACGCTCGTGCAAACCCGGGTGACGCACGGCTTACGTCAATGCGAGAAAGTGCGGCTCCTAGTGATAATCAACCGTTGCCGGGCGCGGCCGGCAATCCGGCGCTAACTCCGAGCAGAGTGCAGCAGCAGCCTGCTTCGGAAGCCCTTCAGCCATCGGTGCGCACTCCGGGTGTGGCGACATCGACCGAGCGCGATCGTTGGTTTCAGCTCCCCGCGCAAACCCAAAGAATTACCGACCTGCGCGGGAAGAGTATTCGGGACGCACAGAATCAGGAGATCGGCAAGATCAGTGATGTGATCATTGATCCTGAAAGCGGGCGGATTGTGTACGCGGTCCTGCCGTTTCGCGGCAAGCAGCTTCCCATCCCGTGGAACGTTTTTAGTCCGCCTGGCGACGGCAAGTCCCTGGTGTTGAACATTGACGCGGAACGTCTTGCGAACGCTCCCGGCTTTGAAAGAGAGCAATGGCCGAATATGGTGGACCCGCAGTGGGCGACCGATGTCCACTCCTTTTACAACGCCGAGCCTTTTTGGCAGGTTCCGCGGGCAGCAATGCCGCGCTGATTGCCTCCAACAGCATCGTGCGCGAGTAGGGCTGGAAACCTCACGGTCGCAGCGGTGGCGGGAGGTCCAATCGCTGCGCCGCGTCGGGGGGCGGTTCGACTCGACTGCCCTGCGCGAGGGTCGCGGCCTTGCGAACGCAATCCAGAAGGGCGCCTACGCCGGCCGACTTGGCGCAGAAATCGATCGCGCCAAGCTCCCTGGAACGCTTGGCGGCCTGTACGTCCTCGTTTCCCGAAAAAACGACCACGGGCGTCTTATGGCGCTCGGCAAGAAGGGACAGCAGTTCGTGTCCGTTCATCTTGGGCAAGGAAAGATCAAGCACGATGCATTCGGCCTGCGAGGCGTCGAACTCCCTGAGGAAATCTTCGGCCTGGCCGAAGCACCTCACCGACTTGCCCAGCGAGCCGATGGCCAATTGCAGCGTCTTGCACACCGTCGGGTCGTCATCCACGACATAAACGTCAGCGGGATGAACTCCGCCCGTTTCACTGGAAACGGATTCGGATTCCGTCTTCGCCCCTTCATTTGAGCCGATCCCATCCGTTTGTACCGGTTTGGTCATTATGGCTTCAACTCCCCAACGCAGACGTTTTTCGCGGTCCTGTTGCGCGTCCCATGCTCGTGACCTCCCACCACTCCTTGGCAGGCGCGCCACGGTCAACGCGCAGTGCACCTGCTATCTAAATGCGAGTTTCGACCCTCTCATGTACGCGCAATCCGAAGAAAATTTGAACATGAGCGTGGAATTGGGTAGACTACCTTGGAATTGCCCTCAAACTATGATTGTTCCAATAGGACAGTTCAGTTAGAATGGAATCTGATACAGGATCGGATTACCTCGCGTGTCGCCGATGTCTACCAAGCCGGAAACCTCTTCGAAGCACGAGCTTGTCTATAGTCTTTTGTCAAAGCACGAGGTGCTGATTCGGCATTTCATCGGGCGCCGGTCCGGTTGCGCGGTCTTAAGGCGCACGACGCTGGATGACCTCTACCAGGAAACGGCGGCTTCGGCGCTGGCCGGGGCGGATTCCTTTGAATATGTGGATGAAGCCCGTTTCATCTCCTGGATATCCACAATTGCGCGACGGGTGATTTCGAATTCCCTGCAAGATCCTCGTCGATTGCCGTCGACTCTCCGCATTCGGCGGGCGAAATCCTCCGGAGTAGGGGTGAGTGAAGACCTGATCTTCTCGTCCAGTCAAACCCCATCCAGCGTTGTGGCGGGTACTGAACGAAGCGACACCCTCCGTCGGGCCATGAGCAAGCTCCCGGACCATTACCGGAAAGTTCTGACTCTCTATCGCATCGAGGAACGCCCGCTGGCGGATGTGGCCGAGCGGATGGAGCGTAGCAAGGGCGCCACCTGTCGATTGATCGCCCGGGCCGTCACCCAGCTTCGGCAGACAATCGAGGAGGAACGACCGTGCTAAGCGGTTCCGATCTTGCGTTGGAGGCCATTCTCGAAGAGTTCCTCACGCGCCGTGAAAACGACCAAGACCCGGACCCTCAGGAGTACGTCGAGCGACACTCGGAATACGCGGCGCAACTCCGGCGTTTCTTTGACGACCTTGAATATGTCGAGGCGCGGCTCGGAGTAAAAGAGTCACCTTTTCCCGCGGACGTATTCCTAGATTCTCGCGCGGATGACCGCCGTGAAGGGTTCAAATCGACGGAACAGGGGGCGGAAGGTGGCCTGCCCAGCATTGGCAGATTCAAAATCCTTGAAGAATTGGGAAGCGGCAGCCAAGGAGTCGTTTATAAAGCGGAACAATTGGGCACCAAGCGGACCGTTGCGTTGAAGGTCATTCGCGAAGGGGCATTTGCGTCCAGGGCCGAGCGGCGGCGATTCGAAAACGAGGTGCAGCTCGCCTCGCAGCTCAAACACCCCAACATCGTTTCCGTTTTTGAGTGCGGCCGGGACCGCGGCCGAGAGTACTTCGCAATGGAGTACGCCGAGGGCCTTCCCCTCGACACTTATCTCTCCAATCAGACGTTGACCGTCGAGCAAACCGTGCGTTTGCTCCTTCAGGTTTGCGACGGCGTGAAATACGCCCATCAGCGCGGCGTCATCCACCGCGATTTGAAGCCCGGCAACGTCGTGGTGGACGCTCAAGGGCAGATACACGTTCTGGATTTCGGGCTGGCCAAGCGGGTGGCGGACGAATCCGACATTCCGACCGGCGGTGTGACCCAGCCCGGAGCGTTTGCAGGCACCTGGTACTACGCCTCTCCGGAGCAGGTCCAGGGCGATTCGGCGGTGGTAGACGTGCGCAGCGATGTTTACACCCTCGGCGTGATTCTCTACGAGGCGCTGACCGATACCTACCCCTATCCCGTTGACGGCGAGTCGCGGGAGAAGATTCGTCAGCACATCCTGAATACTACGCCGATGCGGCCTTCCACGATTCGCGGGGATATCGGCGACGACCTGGACACGATTCTTCTTCGCGCGCTTCAAAAGGACCCGGAACGTCGATACCAATCGACGGCTGCGTTTGGCGAAGACCTGCGCCGCTTCCTCGCGGGTGAAGCCATCGAAGCGAAGCGCGACAGTCGCTGGTATGTGCTGCGGATGACGCTTCGGCAGCATCGCCGAATGGCCGCTGCGGTCGTTGTCGGCGTTGCGACGCTCCTGACGTTCGCCGTCACGGTCACCATCCTCTACGCCGAGGCGACGGCCGCCCGGGCGACGACGGAGCTTCGCGCCAAGATGGTGCGCGATGGACAGCGGTTTGTCGTCGAACGGCTGGATGAGTTACACCTGGCATCGAACGTATTGAATGACGTGCGGCGAACTCATGCTGATCATCCAGCCCTCTCGCGATTGCGGAAGAGCCTGAAGCCGTACTCAACACAGTCCATGGCCGAGGTTGTACAGGATGCTCCAACGCGGCTCGACAGGTCACTGCGCCGGCCCGGGACCGCGGAGTTTGGCGCGGGAATGCAGTGGCTGGTCTCCCGAAGCGGGCAGCTCGACGAAGTCGAAGCGGCAAGTCGAGAACAGCGATTTGGATTCGGGCTGGACATCAACAGGGCGTCGGATCCCGATTGGATCATTGCAGGCATGCCGACCGGCGTCAACGACGCCGCCGCGGTCTGTGAAGCTCTCGCGGCCCGCGCGGCGGCGCGGTTTCACGAAAGCCGAGACGCCGATGCCATAAGTAGCTTGACCGCGGCGCGCTCCATTGCGTTGGACCTTGGTGACGGACGCTCCTTGATGCATAGTGAGGCAGGAATCCTTGCCCGGCTGCGCACCTACGAAACGATACTTTGGATCCTTCAGGCTATTGGGACGGACCCGACTCGAGCCGAACCTTACGTCGCGTGGGTTCAAACCGATCCGCCGCTGCCAAGTCTGAAGGAAACGGCGATTCTCGAACGAATGAAACTTTCTCAACTGTTCGAAGCGGGGCTGAAAGCAGACCGTGAGGGGAGCGCCGCCTTTTTCGATATCGATGCGTTGAACCAACGCTTCCCGGGCTTGGGCAAGATCGTTCGCTCGGCACTCGAATCCCCAAATGGCGACCGGCAGGCCGTATCGATCACCGACGCCGTCGAGACTTTCGACGCGTTTTCCCGGGAATTGGAAATCTGGGAATCGCTGACGCCGCGAGAAATCAGAGAGCGCGATGTCGCGTTCAGCCGAAACCTCGAAGGCGGCTCAACCTCGCGTCTGCTCAGCGCCTTGCTGCCCAACGTGAGACCCATCTACTTGACCCGCGCGCGAACGGCTTCCACTCAGTCCGCATCACGGCTGGCTTCGCACCTTTGCCGATATCGTGCCCGGTTCGGACAGTGGCCGGGGCGGATGACCGATGCGGCTGCACTTGGGATGGATTCGATACCGAAAGACCCCATGACCGGTCTCGAATTCGGCTATCGAGCCGAAAACGGCGCCTGCACACTCTATTCCTTCAACGACGATGGAATAGATAACCACGGCCTTGCGGGCGACTGGGGGCAGCCGAATACAGACGTAATTCTCTTTGCCCCGGCAAATCCGCAATAACAACCAAGCGGCGTGGCTGCGAAGTCTGAAAGCCAGTTTCAGTCCATTGGAACGGTGGTCGACAACCGGCATCTCAAACCGGTGGGCGACACGGACATTCCACTGCCGACGTTCCCGACGGGCAGCCTCCCGCCTGCAAGATACAAGCGCCGCCCGCTGAGGCACAACAGGAAATCCCGATCGAGAAGGGATCGCCGCCCGCGTCGGCTTCGACCGAATCTCGCGGTTCGAGAGGGAACGACTGCGGCGCGAAATCGGAACGGGCAATGCTGTCAGCCTCCAGCGGCACGGCTGCGACCCGCCCCTGTGAAGCCGCAAGCAGAAAGCCCGTGCACACCACGAGCAGAGCCATGGATAGCCATGTTGCTCCGCGGACACCCTTGCTTCGTTTTGAGAACGCATTCATGATCGCTTCCTCCTGAATTCACAGCGCACGCATTTCCCGCGGCGTGGGCGACACCCGCCGACGCTTCACGCGGTTCGAGCTATGCGCTGCGAACTTCGATAACTTTTTGAAAAACTGCGACGCGACTTTAGAAACGAACGAAAGGCCGCGTCAGCAAGCCGTTGACCAGCGATCCGAGCTGCTCGTTCGGCGCAGGCCGCCACGAACAGCGTGGACCGCTCATCCTCGTCGAGGCGTCAATCCGGCCGGATGCCCCTCTTCCCATATAATGGTCCGGAGGGGCCGAATATGTACGCGGAAAAATGGTCCGCGCGCAATTTTTTTTTGCCCGTCTGATAACTGCGCCTGGGGGAACACGCCCTCAAGACGGCGGCTGGCTCATCTATTGCCAGGTCTTTGCAGAGCCGTTTCGATTGAAAACCGGCGTTTATCGGGCGTAGAAACGCGGTTTTCCTGCCTTCTGGATAAAAAAAGCACTTTTTTTGAAAAAAGCGCGTACATGACGCCCCCCTGCGGGGCATTAGTAGTTCGCCGGGGGCTGCGCCCGCGCGCAAGCGGCAGCTCAACCGGCGAAGTAGCGAGCGGCTGGAATACTGCCGCTTCAGGTTAGTGGGAAAAGAAAAGGTGAACGATGACCCAACAAGAGTCCCTCAAGAGCGAGAAGATCGTGAGCGAAGTAATGGAAGCGCTCGACAAGCTGGAGGTATGCGTTTCCCGTCTCGGGGCCTGTCCGAATACGGCCGTCATGATCGACCTGGTTCTTCAATTGCGAACTGAGTTCAGCAAGGCGTTTCGGCAGGCGAAAAAAGGATCGAAGGGCTAAGGAGGAGACCCGAGACTAGTCTAAGGGGACAGGGGTGCACGCCACTCCAAGGCCCGGATGAGTTCGTCGTACTCCAATCCACGGGCGAAGAGCAACCTGTGGTCAGCCAAGTACACGTACCCGCCTTCGCCTCCGTGGTTAGACTTAGGTTCGTAGATAATTACGGCTTGTGAATCCTTTGGCCAGCCATTGGGCATCGGATTAACGACGTAATTCGACTGCGCTGGAGTTGAACCAGGACAAATCAACCAACGTCGGGAATCGGGATTGTTTGCAAGAAACCACTCCATGAATGGAGATTTCCCATCCCAACCATTATTCACGTATATCTGCATCGTGGCCGCGATTCCGCGTATTTGTTTTGCGCAAACAAACCGTCTTGCATGTTCACGTGCCCGCACGGCCCCGTGAATACCGACCCAAAGAACCAGCCCGATGATGACTACCGTACAGATGAGTTTTACATGCCGCTTTTGACCGCTTTGGGAATCCCGCGGTCGAACCTCGCGAGGAGGATAGACCAAATGCGAATCGGGTAGATTCTCACTTGCCGCCATGTCTGCTGCACGGGAACGGACAGTTACGGTTTCTAGTCGCCCTGTTCGGACGCCAGGGCGAGGACGTCCGCTCGCACCTGATCGGGAGTCAGTCCGAGGTTTTTCAGGGCTTTGTGGGCCACGCTGCCTTTTTCGATGAGCAGGGCGAGCAGGAGATGCTCGGTGCAGACTTCCTTGGACTCAAGCTGCTGGCACTGCTGGATGGCCGTGGCCACGACGTTCTTGAAATGCGGAGTCCCCGGCAGGCGGCCGAAGACCCAGGTCTCCTCCATTTGCTTCTTGATGAGCTTGTCGATCTGCTCCCGAAGCTTGCCTTCGGTGACACCCCGCTTGGTCAGCACCGCCGCGCCCACGCCGGTCCCCTCGCGCAGAATCGCCAGAAGCACGTGTTCCGTGCCGACGTACTCGCGCTCGTAATCGCGCGCAATTTGATTTGCGATTTTGATGACCTCGGCCACGCGTGGGCTGGATTTGGGCAGCATCTTCTAGGGACGACGGCGCATCCACATCAGCGTGGTCAACATCAAAATCAACGGGATCATGCCCAGCCCGCTGCATGGGACGGCGGCCCCGCCATCCCCGCCGGGAGTCGTCCCCGGCAGGTCGGGCTCCCCGGGGTCGACCTCCGCCTCGCCAGGCTCGACGGTGATGATCTTCGTCGCCGTCGTGCTGACCGGAGGGGCGCTGCCTTCTCTGGTGGTAACCGTCGCGGTGATGGGAAGCCGCAAGGCCGCGGAGGTTTGGTTTTGATAAGTATGCGGCACGACGAGGCTGGCCGCCGCCGTTCCGTCGCCGAGGTCCCAGAGTACGGACTGAAGCGTGCCTTCCAAGCCGGTCGCGTCAACGCTGAGTATGACTTCGAACGGCGCCGTTCCTTCTTCAACGTCTGAACCGGGCGAGCCCGGCAAGCCGACCACGATTCGCAAGATGCCCACGTCGGTGGGATCGTCGGGGTCGGTCGTCTCGCCCCCCTGCACGCGAATGCCGATTTCCGCGGACCCCGATCGCCCGTCTTGATCGAACATCGTCAGCCGGGCGATGAACATGCGGGTAGTACCTATTCCGACGGTGTACGTGTGGGTGGCCGTGCGCGTTGTGGCGTCGGGCTGATCATTACCGTCGTCTATGTCAAAATCCCACTCCGTGCGGCTTTCGTCGATGGGAACGTCGCTGACCGCGTTGCCCGTAAAGCGCACGGCCAGCGGAGAAATCCCCCCCTTCGGAGTAACGGCGATGGTGACCGCCGGCGCCAAGGGCGCTTGCGATTCCGCGCGGGCCCCGAAGGAATACATGCCGATCGAGTTTCGACCATAGATCCCGAAGCGCTTGATGCCCTGCGTGGGCAGGGTAAAGGTCTTGCTTTGTTCACCGCCCGTTTCGCATTGGGCCGTGGCACAGCCCGTATAGAGCACGCTGACGTCGGTGGGAAGTGAAGTCAGCGCCGCATTCGTGCATCCGCTCTGGGAAGCGGCGTAACACGCGCCGTCCTGAGGGACGAAATCGAGGGCGCTGTTGAATTCCAGAACAAGGAACTCCCTGGTGCCGGACGCCGTCTTCCAATGCAGGACGGATCGCTCGACGCGGGCATCGCTGGGGATATCCGGCCAGACCAACCCACCATTGCTCAGAGTGGTTCGCGCCGCCTCGACGGCCCGGGCGGCGTTGATTCTTCCGTAGCCGTAGTGCAGGCTGTGGCTGGTGATCTTGTCATAAGCCGCGTCTTGCGGGCTGACTCGGTCGCAGGTGTGACCCATAATCAGTCGAACCTGGGTGGCTGTGAGGTCAGGGTTAACAGACAGGATCAATCCCGCCACGCCCGCCGCGATCGGGCAGGCTGCGGAGGTCCCTCCGAAAAATCCGGTGTAATTGCCACCCTGGTCGATGTCCGGGCCGAATACGATGTCCGTACCGGGGAATACCCCGAACCCACCGAAGTTGTATCCCTGGGCCTCCGCCTCAGGATCGTCGTGGGTGTCGGTCGTTGTCACCCCCAGATTGATGTTTCCGCCGCCCGCAGCCATGAACTCCATCTCCGCGCCGAAATTGCTGAACGAAGCTCGGAGATCATCCGCATCGCTTGCCCCCACGCCGATGACCTGCGGTAACAGGGATAGCTCGAACCCTGGCGAAAGTTGAATGCCCTCGTTTCCGGTGGCGAACACGATGACCATCCCGCGCGGGGGCTGCCCGCCGACTCCGTCGGGGTCACGTCCTTCACGAAACGCCTTATCGATGGCGTCCACCAGTACCGGGGGGTCCGGCAAATTGCCGGTGAATCCCCAACTGTTGATGTGGACGTCTACGCCTTGTTCGAGTGCGAAGATGTAAACGCTGGCGACAATCGATTCCGCGGCGACAAAATCGGTCAATCCGCGCGAGGCCGTAAACTGTGATCGAAAGGAGACGCCGCGAACGCCGACGGAGTTTGCGGCGGCCACGGCAAGTCCCATGACCGCCGTACCGTGGGCGTCGTCGGCTTTCTTGGGACGCGGGTCGTCGTACCCATCCTCGAAAAACGCTAGGGCGATGTCCTGGCCGATGCCGATGTAATTGTCCATTAAGTCTTCGTGGTCCACGTCGCAACTGTCGTCGAACATTCCGAAGAGCACGCCCGCCCCTTCGCTGATCACCCATGCCTCCGGGGCATCGATGTCCGCATCCACCGTCCCACGGGTTTGACCGGTGTTGTCGAGGTGCCATTGCAGGTTGAAAAACTCATCCGAAGCGATCTGACGCCGTTCCATGGTACGATAGAAGTTTGGATGGGCCCAGACGGTCCGGCCATCGTCGGCGAGCCGCCCCGCGAGCAGGACATCGTCCTCGTCATCGTCGGCGGGGCGCACCACGTAGACGGCATCCAGCCCCCGGATCGGTTCGACCTCGACGCTGTTGTATTCGTTCCAAAGAGCGGTGCGCTGGGCATCGTTGAGGTCCCCGCGCAGCTTGACCACCATCGTTCCAGAGGAAACCACCGGCGTGTCCGAGCCGGCAAAGCGATAGACTGGGCGGGCGTCGCGAATCGCGGGATCCTGAAGTACCGATCGCCGCTTGGCGGAATCCGCCCGCAAGCCGCGGAGGCGCTTCATGCGGGCCTCAGGCGCCGCCGCGAAGTTTTCAACGGTTCCGTGTCCCGCGGCGCTCAGTCGATGGGCGCAGGCCTTGACGTCGTCGCAATGACGGAACAGCAGACCAAGCTCATCCGTAGAGCGCGTCAGCGGCACCCTGCGGCCGTCTCGCAGTACATAGAAACGATCGTCCGCGACCCCCGCTCCGGAAAGCACGCTCGTGACCAATGCCCCGAGGACGATGCGATTCGACCAACGCCGATGCCTACGCGACTTCACCCCAAACCCCATCAATGACAAACTTTTCACCATAACGATCCTGATTAGTTCGTTAGCGAATCGAACGTACCGACCCGCATCGTGTCGCACGACGAAAAACGTCGCGTTGCGGAAAGCCAAACAGGAGGATTCGCAGCGGGAGCGATTCCGCGTTGCGTGACCGGTGTGGCCGCCTCAACGGCCGGGCATCGAAATTAAGTCTCGCAACCATCCATCATTGTTGGTAACCGCTAAGTGACTGTCAAGCAGGGCTTTCTGAGCCTGATTTGGCGGGCGGCGGAGGGATTTCGACTTCATTACGCATGATGCCCGTCCCGCATTCGGAGCAATTACCGGAGACGTTGCCAGTGAGGGAACTACTGTAGACCCATGTACAGATATGGCTCCTCGGCACGCTGCGGTTATCCGCCCACTACTAACGGCAGTGGAATACCCGCGCCGTGGGTGCGGTCGGGAGGGTTGTCTTCCCAGACGCCGGGGACGGGCGTTTCGCAGAAGGGGCAGGCGCGCCCTTTCAAGCGGTTCTCCTGAACGACGAAGCCATAGCGACGGATGAGGAGTTTTTCGCACGAGGGGCAGTATGTGTTCTCGCGAGTGCCGACGCCGCCGGGGATGTTGCCGGGATAGACGTAGCGTAGGCCGGCGCGCTTGCCGAAATCATACGCACGGATCAATGTCTCCACCGGCGTGCGCGGCGGATCGGTCATCTTGTAATCGGGATGGAACGCCGTCACGTGCCAGGGAATGTCACACGACACGCCCGCCAAAAATTCGGCAATGCCCTTCAGTTCCTCGTCGCCGTCGTTAAAGCCGGGGATGACCAGCGTCACGATCTCCACCCAGAAGTCCATCTGCTTGAGCAGCTTGATGGAATCGAGCACGTTCTGCAGCACGCCGCCGAGCTTGCGATAGTTGAGGTCGTCGAAGCCCTTCAAATCCACCTTATACAAATCCACGTAGGGGCGGATGAACTCAAGGACTTGCGGCGTGGCGTTGCCGTTGCTGACGAAGCCGCAGACGATTCCCTCGGCTCGGGCGAGCTTGAAAATTTCGACGGCCCAATCGGCGGTGATGAGCGGCTCGTTGTAGGTGCTGACCATGACAGGGACGTGGTTCCGCACGGCAAGCTCGATCAACCGATCGGGGGCCGTGAAGTTGGGCCGCGAAACGGCCTCATCGTCGCGAAGGGCCTGGCTGGTCACCCAGTTCTGGCAGTAGCTGCAATGCAGATCGCACCCCAGCATCCCGAAGGAAAGCGCGTCCCGCGCGGGGTAGGCATGGTAGAAGGGCTTCTTCTCCATGGGGTCGATCTGCACACCCGCGACGTAACCCGCGGGGGCGCGCAGCTCCCCATCGTCATTGAAGCGAACCCGGCAGACCCCGCTACGGCCCGGCTTGATCCAGCAGCGATGCCCACAGGCGAGGCACTGAACTTCGTCCTTTTCGCCGCGTACCACAAGCTGCGGCGCGGAGGGCATGGTGTTGTCGGCCAACAGCTCCTTGAGCCGCATCGAGGCAGGACTGGTTAACGTGGCCATGACAACGATCCCATCCCGGTGGCTCCCTTCGATCCTACCCAATTATACCTTGCACCTGGGACATCTGGTGGGCATTTGCACAGGTCGCGGCGATCGGAATAATCCGCCTCGGCGGGTACTCGCATGATCTATGCCCTTATCGTCGCCGCGTTGTCGCTGATCGGAGCGGCCATTCCCTTGCGCTTTCGCTTCGGCCACGCCCAGTTGCAGGTGTACCTGAGCCTGGCCGCGGGGGCCTTGCTGGGGGCGGCCTTGTTTCATTTGCTGCCGGAGGCGTCCCACCACATTCACGGCGACTTCGGCCTGCCCGCGGCGATCGGGATCGGGCTGGTATTCCTGCTGCAACGCTACCTCGCCCCGCACAGCCATGAACCGTTCGGCCATGAGCACCACGAGCAGGATGCCTGCACCCACAAAGAGCACCATCACGCCCACCCTCGGCCGGTCGTGACTGGAGTTGTCGCCATCCTCGCTCTCTCGATTCACTCGTTTTTTGATGGAGTCGCGATCGGCGCGGCGATCGACGCATCGAGCGGCGACTTGCCGGGGTCGCTGGGCTTCGCTGTTTTCCTATCGGTGCTGATCCACAAGCCCATGGACGGGCTGTCGGTGTCAGTCCTTTTGCTGAACGCGGAGACGCCAAAGACTCGTTTATGGTTCATCCAGATCCTGTACGCCGCGCTGGTCCCCATTGGCGCGCTGGCGTTCATGGGCACACGCGGGGCGGTGGCCGAACCGTCAACGCTGGTCGGCTGGACCCTGGCGTTCAGCGCCGGGTCGTTCCTGGCCATCGCCCTGACCGATCTGCTGCCCGAATTGCACTTTCACGCCCATGACCGTCACAAGCTCTCCGGCGCGCTCCTCGCCGGGCTGCTGGTGATGTGGCTGACGAGTTTGATCGGGCACAGCGAGGCGCCAGCCGAACATGAGCACAATCACTCGTCGGACAGCGGCTATTCTGACGATATGCCGGCGCGTTTTCGTCTCGCCTCAAAAAAAGAGAATACCGAACCCACGACGACCAGCGTAAACGCCCAGAGGATGACGGGGATGACATAGTGAAAAGTGGGGTCGTCGCAAAAGACTTCGCGCGCGCCGTTAAGGACGCGGGTCCAGAAGGGGCCGGGCGTGAATAATCTGTACTTCTCGTTGACATCGGCGAATCCGCGCTCGGCCACCATGAGCGTCATGCGCAGGACGACAAAAGCGTGCACCACGACGAGACCCGCCAGCAGGTAGACAAATCTACGCAGCCAGGAAACGGGAGTCGAAAGTATTAACGCAACGAGCAATGCGGTCGGCGTATAGCCCATCAACCGGCTACCTGTTCTTTGAAAGCCGACATTTCTCGGGGTCTTGCTATTCTGCAGAATAATGAGCGTGTCCTTCTCTTCCTCGGGCTCAAGGGGCTTGTACTTAGCGGGGACGGCCCGCGCGACCTCGGGCGGCAGTAGGGAAAGCGCCTCCGCGCGCACGGTCGGGGAATTCAGGTCCAGCATATCGGCCCGCGCCTCCGGCCAAAACCAAAACGGCGACAGGAACGCTCCGTTGAATGTCCGAAACCAATTCCCGTAACGGTGCATCAACGTCTGCGAAGACATGAACAGGGCGTAGATGATGGCCGTAATGACGACCAGACGTACGATAGCAAGGGGTGATGATCGATCACGGGACCGCTGACTAAGTCCCAGCAAAAACGCGAGAGCTCGCCGGAATCGGCTAGGCTGCGGCATGGACGGCTCTCCGGCGCCCCTTCGACGCCCACGAGGCCCACAGCGCCCACATCAGGATGGCGAAAAGAATGAACGCCGCCTGCCAGACGTCGAGGTGCAGAATGTCAAACGCCGCCCGCCAGTACACCGCGCTGAGAAACAGGCTGACGATGCGAATTACGTTTACGACCGCCAGGATCAGCGTCCCAATGAATACGGCGGGGACCTTCGACAGCCATCCGACCGGCGACGCCAGCACCGCGGCCACGAATAGCGCCGTCGGTTCGACCGCGTCGCAGCCGCGCTCCACCTTGATCGAGCCCCGTTTCGAGTTGAGGGAATGATGGGTGCGCTGAACGTAGTCGATGCCCACGGCGTGAAGCACCGCCACCGAGGCGTCCGCGTTTACGGTCAGGTACCAGGGGAAGAACCGCTCCTTAACCGCCGCGGTTGTGCTGGCCGCGTAATAAACGCCCATGAGCAGAGCGAAGATGATCAAAAATCGCAGGTCGCGCCCGTGCGTGGCCATCCAGGATCGTGGTGTGGGCGATTCCCCTCCTCCGCCGCCGGTTATAGAGGGCGGTCCGCCAGGGCTACGTTGAGGGGCTGGGGGACCCGATTGATCTTGCACGGTCGATCCTATTCAAACGCCAGGTTCTCGCCCTGCGATTCAGCAGAGTGACGACAATCTGAGTTGACTATCTTACACTTCGCCCACTCTCTTCGCCAAGGTCGATAATCCTGCGTCGGAAACCGCAATGAATTGAGGCGCAAAAAAACTCGCGCGCAAATCCCGGAGGGAGATGTCACGCGCGAGCGCGAAAAGGGTCTAAACTCGACTAAGCCGTTTCTACCTGTTGCCGCCGACCGAAATGAACCTTCGCGGCGGTCAGCAACAACAAGGTCAGCACCACCAACCCCCACTGTGAAACCGTGGGAATCGCGGCGTGTACGCACTCGACCGCGCCGCAACCTTGCCCCTCGGTCCACACACATTCCGAGCAATTGCACTGGCTCTGCGTGGTTTGGCTGCACCCGCCGAAGGTGTCTCGATCGCAACAGGCCCCGACGGGATCCTGAGCGAAGGAAACGCTTGCGACGCCCAAATTTGCCAAGAGGATTGCCGCGAGGAGCGCCCCCATTCGCCCTCGCCTCGACTTCATCCCAGCCCTGCATCCATCCGAGTTCCTGGTTTTCAAAACTCAACCTCCTCGATGCGCACTCCGGGCGCACCTCTTTCCCTGGCTCTCCGTGGGCGGCGCCCGCCCAACTTTTCCGCACGATTGACAAGGTGGATCGAGAAAACTCGAACTAGAAAGAGAAGACCCGTGCCCCCGCGCCTCTCTCCCGTTTTCCCCCGATGCCTTAGAAAGGTAGGCCCGCTCACTTGGAGGAGTCAAGATTATAGGGCATAAATTATTTTTCGAAGACGACGAGTACGCAGGCACTTCGCATCAGCAAGGCGGAATGGAAAACTCCAGTAAAACTGCAACCAGATTTGCAAGAGATGTGCGAATCTAGTCAAACGTTCGCTCAGCAACGCAAAAAATTACAAGTGATTTATGATGTCGCGAACCAAATGCGCGATCGATCGATCGCTGGAGTAAGAGACGACACTGCAATCGCGCCCCAGGGGACGCCAGATCGTCGGGTTGGTTGGACCAAACAAGGCGATCGTTTCAACACCGCAAAGGGCGGCCACGTGCGTCATCCCCGCGTCATTTCCAATGAAGGCGTCCGCCCCCGCAACCCAATCCGCTGCAACTTCGACCGACTCTTCGTAAAGTACCGGCGCGATTCGTTCGAGCCTTCGCCGGTATTCCACGCCAAATCGCTCCATTTCGTCCGGGCCGATCATCCAAGCGACCGAATAATCTTTCGCCTGCAGTTCCGTGACGATGCGCTCAAATACCTCGTGCGGACAGCACTTCTTCAGTCCGCCGCCGCCGGGATGGCACAGGACGGTCCTTTCCTTGGTTGCTTCGAGTCGTGATCGCAATTGCTCACGAAACGCTCGCCGGTCGTGTATCTCAAGTTCATTGCCGGATGGGGCTTCAGCGGACAGGCTATAACGGTGCAGTTGCTCAACCCATTGCGAAACGATGTGCAGGTCTGATTGCGGCGACGGGCGCGGATCGATGGCGAAAACTTCGCACTTCGATGCCTCCGCGAGACGCTGCGAGACAATCTCGCCGGAGCCGCCGAGAAAGCTGACTACGCCGTCAAAGCTCCGCAGGAACTCGGTCGTCCGAGGTGATAGCTCGGCGCATCGATCGTAGAGACCATGCAGGCCGAGTTCTTCCATCGATCGACCTTCGTCGATCCAACCATGCCGCTGCGCCCAGCGCACGATCGAGGACCGTGTCGCAACGGTAACTTGCGGCCCACCCCAGTGCTTTTTCAATGCCACGATCAGGTGAAGTGCAAGAACGCAATCTCCCAATGCGCCGATGTGAAGCACTAAAACCCTTGTTGGAAATCGTGACGGTTGACGACTCACGTTTCAGCCTGGACGGCTTTCTCGATCCCGGTCGCGGCGACGTAGCCGCTGGACCACGCCCATTGAAAGTTGAAGCCTCCAATGCGACCGTCCACGTCAAGCATTTCGCCGACTAGGAAAAGCCCGGGGCACTTTCGTGAGGCCATGGTTGCGGGGTCGATTTCGCTGAGCGGCACTCCCCCCGCCGTCGCCTCGGCGTACCCGTAGCCGCGGCTGTCGCGGACCACGAGCGGCCATTCCAGAAGCGCACGAACCAGTTTGTGGCGTATGTCACGCGTCATCTGTGCCATCGGCACCGCGCCGTCGATTCCCAGTTGCTTGAGAACGCTGTCGGCCACGCGTGAAGGCACGAAGGCGGCCAGGGCGTTCCGCATCGCCACTCTCGGTTGCGAAGATACAAGGTCCAGCAGCTTGTGATCCGCACTGTTGGAATCGTCGTCCGGCAGGAAGCTCAGCGACATCTTGACGACTTGCTGTTGAATACGCGCCCGGTGCCAATGCCTTGAAGCGTCGAGGGGCGCCGGACCGCTGATCCCGAAATGGGTCCACAGGAGCGGACCGCGAATGCGCACCGGCTTGCCGTCCTCCGCTGACACCGTGAGCACCGCGTCCTGCGAAACCCCGGATAGAGCGGGATGAAAATCGCCCTCAAGGATGAGCGGCGCCAGGGCGGGCGTAGTCGCCACCAGGGAATGTCCAAGATTTTGGGCGATTCGAAATCCGCCGCCGTCACTGCCGGTTTTGGGCAACGACAACCCGCCCGTGGCGAGGACTACGAAGCGCGATCGCAGCTTTGGACTGTCCACGCCGCGAGCACCACTGCTGAAGTTGACTTCAAAACAGTCGTCGTGCCGTTCAACCTGTGTCACACGGCGGCCGGAAAGAATATGGACGCCGAGGCGCTGGGCCTCCGCCACCAGCGCATCGAGCACCGTTCGAGCACGGTTCGTATCCGGAAAATATTTTCCATATTCCTCCACGTGCATTTCGACGCCGATTTCACGAAAGAAGGACACCGTCTGTTCAGCGGTGAAAGCTGAAAGGACTCTGCGGATCACGTTAGGACTGCCGCCGAAAAAATCAGCCGCGCTCACCGCGACGTTCGTAACGTTGCACCGACCCCCTCCGCTGACGAGGATCTTGGCCCCGATTTTCGTCGCGCCGTCCAACGCCGCGACCGTGAGTCCCGGACAACGCCGGGCGGTGAAGACCGCGGTCGCCAGCCCGGCCGCTCCCGCGCCTACAATGGCGATGTCAACAATAGGATCGTCACGGATCATCACCGACTAGGTTAGTCACCCGCCGGATGACGGGCTAATGGCTCGGCGTCGGGACGGGGTCAATCCCGCCGGGGGAAAGCGGACGGCAGCGGAGCAGTCGGCGGGCGCTCAGCAGTCCGCCGCGTAGAGGCCCGTGCAGGAGCAACGCTTCGATCGCGTATTGGCTGCACGTCGGGCAAAACTTGCAGGAACCCAAGAGGTGCGGACGCAGCACAATCTGATAGCCGCGGATGGGGATGATGAGGAGCCAGATGGTGATTCGCTCGATCCACGAGCGCTTTTCGATGGAAGCGCCTTGGGGCATGGAGCGGGAGATTACCGACTTGAACGGAGGAACACAAGGATGGAAGCGCCGATCATGGCTACGGCGACCCATCCCAGGATTCGCCGCACTTTCGCGCCGAGGCGGACGAACGGGCGATCGAGCATTTCCAGCATCGCCACCAACCCCTGCAAGACAAGTTGCAGCGGCGCGACACGGCCGGTTTTTTTTGCAGCGACGGCAGCCGCGGGTTCCTTGTGTTCAGCTTCCACTTGCGGCTCCGCAGGGCGCGGAGCCGTCATCGCCGGGATGTTCACCGGGCCTCCGACCACGCCCATCATGCCGCTTCCGACGACGCCGGGCTTACCAATGACCGCCCCTCCGGCAGTAGATTGAAATTCGCGCGGCGGTGGAGGCATGGTCCGTGGCTCCGGGGCCGCCGCCACTGGGACTTCGACGGCAGAGACCTCCGGAATAGGTGGCGGAGGAGGCGGTGGTGAAGGCGGGGCAGGCGGCGGGGGCGATGTAAATTCGGACATGAAGTCCGGAACGCTCAGCGCCTGGGGCGGACTCGCCTTGGCAGCCGGGACTGCTTCCACCTGCTCCGCGGCCGAGCCTACGAGTTCCTCTAGTTTCTCCAATCCGGCGTCAACTGCTCTCGACGGATCGCCCGAAGGATTGTTGTCGCAGGACGGCGCCGCGGGTGCCGCAGCATCTTCAGGCGAGGAGACCTGTGCGGATAGTTCCGCCGCGAGGGAAGCGGCCTGGGAGAGTGCGGCGTCCAATTCCGTTTCGGACACGGCATCCCAATCCGTCCGCTTGGACGGGTCTGATGAGGCGTGATCGGGCGTGGGTTGATCAGTCATGGTCTTCGGAGGAATTACGAGTCATGGTCTTTATCGGTACTTCAGCCCGAGCCCGTGAAGTTGCCCACGGTCTACAGTCTACAGCCTACGGTCTATAATCATTCCCATGTCCCTGCATCGGCTTTATTGCCCGGAGCTCAAGGTGGGCGAGGTGCACCTGCCGCCTGAAGAATCCCGTCACGCGGTGGCATCCTTGCGTGCCCGAAAAGGTGACGAATTCCTCCTGTTCGACGGGCGCGGCCGCGAGGCGCTGGCGCGGATAGACCGGATCACCCGGCGACAGGCGTTTCTCGTTGTGGAGCAAATTACCGAGCGCTCCTTCGAGCTTAGGCTTCGAATTACCCTTGCTGTCGCCATGACGAAGGCCCATCGTCAAGGATATCTCATCGAGAAGTGTACGGAGCTTGGGGTCGCCGCCTTCTGGCCGATCCTCTCCGAACGAAGCGTCGCCAGGCCGGTCGCGGCCGCCATCGACAAATGGTCCCGCCGGGCCATGGAAGCCGCCAAGCAATCCGTCCGGGCCTGGGTGCCCACCGTTGATGCACCGCAATCTTTCAGCCAAGCCGTTGCACGCACGGCTGAGTTTAGCGCGGCCGCCATCGCCGATCCTGACCCGTCAGCTATCCCCTTCCTGGCCTTCCTAGGAGATCGAGGCGGGGCGGACACGATGCTGATCTTTGTCGGCCCGGAAGGCGGATGGACGACGGAGGAGTGCCGTCAGGCCGTCGCCGCGGGCGTCGTTCGCATTCGGATTTCTCCTACCGTCTTGCGTTCGGAAACGGCGGCCGTCGCGGTATGCGCTGCGAGCGCGGCGTACCATATAATGCGCCCATGAGATTGATCCGCGAAATTCGTTGTTTCGCGAGCGACGATTCCGGGCGCGTGACAAACTCCTGGGCGGGGACCGGCGAAGGTTCTTTCCTGGGAGCCCATTGGGTGCTTCGCGCGATGGTTGATGGGCCGGTCGACCCGCGGACCGGATATCTGTGCGACATCAAGGTGATCGACCACGCGCTCCGCACCATCATTGCCCCGGCCCTGCGGAAATCCGCAGGCGATGCCGGTTCACTGACCAAAACGCTCAGCGAAACATTTGCTGCGACGGCCGAGCACTTCTCTTCGCCACTGGTGCTGCACGCCGTCGAGCTGCGACTATCACCCCATACGCGTTTTACCGTTGTGAAGGAAGGTTCAGAAATGATGCGTTTGACTCAGTCTTTTGAGTTTTCCGCCGCCCATCGGCTCTTTTGCACGGACCTGAGCGACGCCGAGAACCGGCGGCTCTTCGGCAAGTGCAGCAATCCCAACGGGCACGGCCACAACTACGTGCTGGAGGTCACCGTCGCTGGTCCCGTTCGCGCCGATTTGGGGACCGTAGCGGACATCGCTCAGGTCGATCGCGTCGTCCTCGAACGCGTGATCGAGCCGTTCGACCACAAGAACCTCAATCTCGAATGCCCCGACTTTGCCCGTCTGAATCCCAGCGTGGAGAACATCGCCCGCGTTATCTGGGACCGCCTCGAAGGGGCATTCGTCGGCTGCCGCCTGACCTCCGTTCGCGTCTGGGAAACGCCCAAGACCTGCGCCGAATACACCGGCGGCGACCAAACTTGATCGTGTAGGGCATGCCCTCTCCACTTGAACACAACGCATAGCGCCGCGTTTATCGGATTCATAAGACCCCCTCGGCGCTCAAGCGCGCGGATTATCGGGTCGGTTTTCAGGGATTAAGTGGCCGCGACCCCGCTCCGAAATGAATAATGAATACAGCGACGAAGGCGGCAGTACGCGCGGAGCGAGGGACCTTGACCACGACGATGACGGAAGTGCAGAGCGTGAAGGAGCTTATTGCCGGGGCGTGCGCGCGGCGCCTGCCCGCGGAGCTTTGTCATGTGGCGAGCGACGAGATGATCATCATGGGCCGCGTGCGCTTGCTCGACTGCACGGACAGCGAAATCCTCGCTGACCGGCCGCAATACCTCGACGACGACGGAACGATCCCGCTCAAAAGCCCCATCACCATGCACGTGGCGATCGGCCGCGCCCGCTACCAGTTCGACACTGCGATCGTGAAGGAAAACCGTGCATTGCCAGCCGGCAATCATCACGCCTTACCCGGCATCGCCTTACGAATGCCCACCACAGTGAACGACTCCCAGCGGAGAAGGCACGTTCGTGCTTCTCTGACGGGCTACGACCCCATCAGCGTGGATTTTTCCCGCACCGACCCTGAAGGCGAAGCCGCCTGCTCCGTCAACCTCGAACGCGGCAGCGGGTGGCTCGTGGACCTTTCAGTCGGCAGCGTTTCACTCATCGCCGATGACCGCCTCTTCATTGATCCGCAGCGCGGCAATCGCTATTTCCTGACCTTCCGCCTGCCGGACGTAAAAGACGAATTCTACATGATCGGTTGTGTGCGGCGCATGAGGGAAGCGCAGAACGGCGACGGCGTGCGCTTGGCGCTCTATTTCTGCCCGTGGGACGGCAATCGTCTGGCGCGTGATCAACACCGCCTCGCCCGCTTCATCGCCGACCACGAAAGACGCATGCTGCGGAGGGGAAGATAAACCGATGACCGCTTCCCTGCGCGACAACCGACTCGTCGAGGCCTCGAACATCGCCGCAGTTGCGGATCGACGACGCAGTCCACGCCGCCGGCTGCACCAACCCAGCGAGGTGGTTTTGCGCGGGACCGGCGCGGACCACGCCTGGACCGCTGTCGGGACCATGTTGAATGTCAGCGAAGAGGGCATCGCCTGCCGCACTTCGGCACAAACCGCGCAAGACCTGGCGATCGGGCGGACCTTGCACGTCGTTTTCAGCCTGCCTCCGGCGTCCACGGTCTTCGATCTCCAGGCCTGTATCATCAACATCACCCCCGCCGGGACTTCGCACAACGTTGTATTGGGCATGCAATTCGTCGCCGATCAGCGCCTGAAGAGTTTTCAGGCCGCGTTACTGGAATCACTACGTCGCGCCGGCGACGAGATAAACGAAGGATGAAACTATGAGCGCTACGCAAACCGTCGCCCGCGAGCGACACGACCAGATTCTCGAAGACGCAGTCCACAGCGAGAGGCAGTTGGTCTTGACGCACAACTCCGAGTGCGGCTGGCGGACCTACAAAGCCGTCTTCGCCTCGGGAAACTCGCCCTCCCAGGGAATCCTGGTCAAGGTCGCAGGCGCGGGGAGCAAACTTCCCGAGCCCGGCGACGTGCTTGGCGGCACTTTCCGTGTCGGTCACAAAAAGTGCATGTTCAGCACCGTTTTGCTCTCGCTATCGGGAAAAACGGAATGCTCCCAGTGGACGATCCGGAAACCGGAACAGCTTCAACAGCTTCAACGGCGGGCGTATGAGCGTGCGGCTCCGCCCCACGGCACGGTCGTCGCCATCCGCTTCTGGCGGGAAGTCGCCAGCGAACATCCGTCGGTTGATTCGCGAAATGTGCGGCACGGTCAGCTCGAGGATATTTCGGCGGGCGGAATGCGCATCAAGGTGGCGGATTCCAAAGACGTACAGGTTGATCGCACATACCGTTGCGTGTTCACTCCCCGGCCCGGCAAACCATCGCTGGTGCTCGACGCCGTGTTGCGGCATCGTGAGGCCGCAGACCAGGGGCGGGCGTCTTTGGGGTTCCAGTTCGTGGGGATGGAAACGTCGCAGGAAGGTCTTCGACTGCTCGACCGCCTGGTCCGGATCGTGAACCATTTCCAGCGCTCCAACTCGCGCGGAGAAAGTACGGATTGACGCTAATTCCCTCGACTCCACTGATCCACGATTCTGCGGATCGGCAAAGTGAGCGTCGTCAACGGCTTGTACCAGCGCGATGGGTTCCCTCTTGTGTTTGCACTCGCACCGCGGGCGACACCGATCGCCCGTTGCGCGCCGTCGCGTAGTTCCTGCAGCACACGCTCTGCCTTGTCTGAATCGGCGTGAACAGCGGCGCGAAGATCCTCCAACGTGACGCGCCCCATCGCGGTGAGCTGTTGATCGATCGCCGGATCGTGGACACTGATTACCAGCACGGCCTCGGCAGCGTCGAGTTCGCGCGCGGCCTCACACCACATCATGCGGCTCCGCTGAGCTTCTTCCATTTGCAGAGGAAAGTGCGGTGAATCACGCCGCTCGACCGCCAAAGCCCTAAACACGGCCACAAACGACGCCGACGCCCTGCTGTAGGTCAGCCGCGCGGCAAGCCAGCGTGCATACGCCTCCTTGATTTGCCGGGATTGCTTCTCGCGTCCACCGGCGCAGCGGGCAATCCACGCGCCCAATATCGTGCTGACCGCCCCGCCGAAGAAGGCGGCCGTGAGCGCCAAGCCGATGATTTCGCCCCAAGACATTGATGCTTCTCCTCCCTCCGGGGATAGGGCGCGTCAGCATACCAGTCGTCTGACGTGAACTCCCACGGTACCACGCATCGGCCGTTTCCGCTACGATCTAAGATGATTAGCGTTCAAACCCGCTACATCGGAGGAGTCGGCTTATGCAGTTCGGCGTAGTGCCTATCGTTGCAGTGATCGGGCTTATGCCGCTCATGGCACTGGCGGAAAGTCGCGGCGGGGACCGAATGACCGGCTCGTCCTTTGCAAGCCGCTCCGAGATTTTCGCCCGCCACGGCATGGCCGCTACCAGTCAGCCCCTCGCCTCTCAGGTCGCCATCGACATCCTCAAGCAGGGCGGCAGCGCCGTCGATGCCGCCATCGCCGCCAACGCCGTCCTGGGGCTGATGGAGCCTACGGGCAGCGGCATCGGCGGTGATCTGTTTGCCATCGTATGGGACGCCAAGACCGGCAAGCTCCACGGACTCAACGCCAGCGGGCGAAGCCCGCACGGCTTGACCCTCAAGACCTTTAAGGACGCCGGACTTCAGTCGATTCCCGCGCACGGCCCCTTGCCCGTGACCGTGCCCGGCTGTGTCGATGGCTGGTTTGAGCTGCACAAGAAGTTCGGCAAGCTTCCACTGGCGACTCTTCTTGCTCCGGCGATACGGTACGGGCGCGAAGGATTCCCGGTCTCAGAGTTGATCGCTTACTACTGGGCGCAAGGTGGGAGAGTGCTGAAGGACCGGCCCAACTTTGCTGGGACTTTTCTGCCCGGCGGCGAAGCGCCGAAGAAGGGAGACCTGTTCAAGAACCCCGATCTCGCCCGCACCTACGAAATCCTCTCCGGGAAAGGCCGCGACGCCTTCTATCGCGGCGAACTGGCCGATGTGATGGTGTCGTTTTGCTCCCGTGTCGATTGTTACCTGACGGCTCGGGACTTCGCCGATCACGCGTCCATGTGGGTCGAACCGGTCTCGACAAGCTACCGCGGGTACGACGTCTGGGAACTGCCACCCAACGGCCAAGGCATCGCAGTACTGCAAATGCTCAATCTGCTCGAACCCTACGATCTCACCTCGATGGGACACAATTCCGGCGAATACCTTCATCGCTTGATCGAGGCCAAGAAGATCGCCTACGAAGATCGTGCGAAGTTTTACGCCGATCCCCAGTACGCCAAGGTTCCCGTGGCCACCCTGATTTCAAAGCCCTATGCCGACGTGCGCCGCGAACTGTTCAACGCACGGACTGCGTTGCGTCAGATTGCCGCAGGCGATCCCAAGCTCAGCGTGGGCGATACCATCTACCTCACCGTCGCCGACGAAGAGCGCAACATGGTGTCCCTCATCCAGAGCAACTATCGCGGCTTCGGATCGGGACTCGTGCCCGACGGGCTGGGGTTTGTGTTTCAGGACCGCGGAGAGATGTTTTCCCTCGAGGAGGGGCATCCCAATTGTTATGCACCCCACAAGCGGCCCTTCCATACCATCATCCCCGGCTTCGTGACCAAAGACGGCAAGCCGTGGCTCAGCTTCGGCGTCATGGGCGGCGACATGCAGCCGCAGGGGCACGTTCAGGTGTTGTGCAACCTCATCGACTTCGGCATGAACCTGCAGGAGGCCGGCGACGCTGCGCGCTTCCACCATCAAGGCTCGTCCGAGCCCACCGGCGAGAAGATGACCACCGGCGGCTGGGTGGCCCTTGAATCCGGCGTCTCCGCCGAGGCCCGGCAAATGCTGGCGAAGAAAGGCCACCAGGTGCGCTTCGAAATCGACGGCTTCGGCGGCTACCAGGCGATCCTGTATGACTCGAAGCGAGACGTTTTCATCGGCGCTTCCGACTTCCGCAAGGACGGCCACGCCGCGGGATATTGACCCCCTCTCCTCCACAGGAGGGAGAAGACCGACTTTCGAGGATGGCGAACATGAAAGTTAGGTACTTCATTGATACCGACACGCTCTATATCCAACTCAATGGCCGGCCGGCCGCGCAGACAACGGAACTGAACGAAAACGTCCTCCTGGACCTCGACCTAGTTGGAAAGGTCGTTGCTCTTACTATCGAGCAAGCTTCATCAGAGTGATCTGGAAAGCTGACTTCTCCAACGAAGCCACCGCCGCGTGAAACATTCAACCACGATTAGTAGGGTCCCAAGAACCGCTCGCCGTTGAAATGGATCATATGCGTCGGTGAGTCAGCAACCCAAACCTCCGTTTCCCAAGCGATCTCGCCCAAGTATCTCAACAACTCGCGGCGCGTCATGAATGCCGTTACGAAGACAAGACCGGCCTGGCTTCCCCCGAACAGGCTTCGCAATTCGTTGAGGCGCTTAAGGTTGACGGGACCGTGGCTCGTGACGGCTTCAATCAAAACGAGCCAATTCTTGATCGTGTAATGGACCACTAAATCCGGCATCTTTCCGTGCTCATCGACCGTTACCCCTAGGCGAGCTAGGTACTCGACTTCGCAGTGCTTCCACTTCTCGCCTGCATCGCCGACATATAGGAGCGTGCCGCCCGGGGTGAACCGCGAGCAAAAGTCTTCAATCACCTTTTTTACAAGCGGGTTCTGCCCGCCCGCACTCAGAGAAAAACGCCTGCCGTCGGGAAGTGTGACCGGTATTTCGAACATAGAACGTTCGTCGGGAGTCAATCGTTTGATCGCCGTCGACGCCGTCAGGTACGCATGCAAAGCGATCTCCCATTCCGAAGTTCCGAAGGAGCGAAACAGTTTGAGCGCCGCCGGGTCCAGTTGGTAGCGGTTGTCGGGACTATTCACGGATCGCGAGGGGTTGTCTGGATTGGCGATGACGATCCCCATTTGAACGAATTGGTGGACCGTGAAGCGACGGATCGTCTCGCGGGTATTTGGCGCGTACTTCTTTCCGAAATAATTACGAAAATAATCCATCAGTTCCGTAATTCCCCGAAGGGGCGTCGATGCATCGCTCCAGCTGGAGTTTGGCTTCATGTCCGCGAGCGCCAGCAATGTCAATGCACTTCGCTCGTTCTGTTGAGCGCGCGGAACGTCAATAGCCTTCAGTATTGTCAGCGCCTGTTTGATCCGACGCTTGCCTAACACCGGGTCGCGGCGCGTCCTCCCAGCCATGTCGAAGATCCTTTCGCGGACGAGCTTATCAGTTTCTTCCTCACTAGGCATAGTCTCACCAACGTAGCGTCCGAGAGCCACAAGCCTGTCCAGGGACGGATAGCGCATTGCGCGAAGATCGGTAGCGTTAACTTGAGTGTGCCCATTGAATTGTCGGAAATAAAGATCGACAATACCAGAGCTCAAAAACACGGCGAGTCCTTTCGCTAGCTCCGGCGAGAGCCCGTGCCCGCGGTTGTGAAAGAAATTCACATGGTTCTCGAATGCAATGTGCTCGCACGGAACGTGCTCGGGAGCGAAGATTGCTGTCACGATGCGGCGTGGCTGCTCCTTCGCAGAAAACCGCTTGATGAGGACATAATAGCCTTGAGGCAACAGGAGACCCTCCTGAGCCGCGTTTAGGGAAATTGCCTGAGCTTTCTTGAAGCCCTCACTTGGCCAGCTGATGAACCCGTTCACAAAATGCACGGGGTAAATCAGCGGAACCGTCCCTTTTTCGCTTTTCGATCGAAGCAAATGCGATGCTCGAAAGTCAACGACACGTCCGGTCGAAACAGTCAGTCCTAAATCACTGAGCGTCGCCGTCAGAGTTGATACCTGTCGAATGACACGGTCATCCATTTCATCAGAGGCGATATGCAGCATAGCGCTGCGATCATCGCGGTGCACGACTTTGTTTTGGTCCACCCGTCGTTCGCAAACATCATCGAGACTCGGGCCATCGCTCTTGGACAATATGACCTTCTCTTGATGCACACCTCTCACGGCATGCATAATGACGTTTTCTTGGAGCACTTCGTCCTCTGCAAAAGCCTCCTCGCGCGATTCGAAGACATGAATTCGGCGCAGGCGCGCCGTGGCGATCAAAAACCGGCGGAATGGCGCGAAATAGGGTCCGTTGCAAAAGCTACGTGGAGTAATACATACCAGCTCACCGCTTGGCGAGAGCAACTTCATTGCAAGCCAGACGAACGCTGCGTACGTGTTGCTGGTCTCGATGCCTGTTTCGCGCAGCAAGCGTCGCAACCTGGAATCAGCCCTGAACTTCATGTATGGAGGATTGATGATAGCCGCGTCGAAAGCGGCGCCGCCGGTCCCAAACAATCCTTGTTGATGCAACAAATCAGTGGCGGCAGCGATGAAATCCGTTTGGAGGACTTTGTATGAAAAACTTATTCCGCGATCTTCGCAAGTTTGCGAGCATTCTGCCATTGTGCGTTGGAGGTATTGAGCCAGTGTTGGATCGATCTCGTAAGCGATCACATGCAACTCGCGGGGCGGCGATGCTCGCTCGCACAAAGCCGATATTACAGCTGCGGTCAGCGATCCCACTCCGGCACCTGGATCAAGGAATCGCACCTTCCCCATCTGCACGCAAAGCATTTCGGCCATCAGACTTGCGATCGGGCGCGGGGTAAGGAACTGACCTAGCGCGGCACGTCGATCGCGTGTAAGCTTCGCGGACGCTTCGCGTCGATACGACTCGACGGTGTCAAGAAGATTGTCTTGGTTCGAGGAATCGAGAGCTGTGTGGGCCAAGGTGTCGATCGCCGACTGGGTTCCCATCGCTCAGTATCCTACCATAAACCGAACTTTCTGCAAGGGGGATCAAAACAGAAAACTCACAGGGAAGTCGTAGCTGCCGTCGCGTGATGTATTGCGTAATAAATGTCGTTTCGGAGGACGGATCGATTACTCCTCTTCTTCCGGTTTTTTTTCGGGCCTGGCCTCGAGTTTTTCCAGGCGCTTGCGGTACTCCTTGTTTTCGTCGCGGAGCTTGGCCAGTTCATCGCGAAGTTCCTTGACTTGCACCTGCTCAGGGGCGGCGGCGGTGATTTTTTCGGCGGCGTCCTTGGCCGCGGTGCGGATGCGATCCTCGGGATCGTTGGCCGCAAGAGCTTGCAGCGCCGGCAGCGCCGGGCGAGCGTCATTGCCCATGTCGCGCAGCGCGGAAATGATCGCCCCCTGCATCCGCCGCTGCTCGCCTTTCAACGATTCGAGCAACGTGCTTACGATTCGCTGTCTCGTGGCGTCAGGCAGGTCCACGTTCTTGGCGAGCTGGGTTAAGCCCCTCACGGCGGCCTGCCGGCACTCCCGCGGCTTGCCCCGACGGCTCCATTCCAGCAGGGTCTCCAGGCCCGCGGCGTCGGGCTGCCTGCCGAGGCCGGAGAGGGCCGCGGAGCGGATTTGCTCCCCGTGTGAGGGGCGGACGAGCAGTGTGGGGAGCAATGTCCCCGCGTCCGGCGGCTGCAACTTGGCGTAGGAGTCAACGGCCGCCGCCTCCACGCGGTAACTGGCGTCCCCCTTGACGATGATCGCACGAAGGGCCTCGATCACTTTTTCGTCGCGATGAAACGAGCCAAGCTGCTCCACGACCGCGCGGCGGACCTTGGGATTCTCAATCGCTACAGCCGCGAGGAGCACATCGCGGGCCTTGTCGCCTCCGGCCTTGCCGATGGCCTTGGCGATTTCCTCGCCCACGCCCCAGAACTTCTCCGCCATGAGGGCCTCGCCGAGCGCGGCCGTGTCCTTGTCGTTTTTTGCCTCGCCGAGGTCTGCGGCGGCGCGCATGCGATCAATGACGTGTGGGCCGTCCTTGAGCTGCTCTTTCCACAGGTCGCGCCCTTTTTGTTCCTTGAGTTCCATCAGCACGGCCTGATTGGGATCTACCAAAACCATCTTGGGACGCTTGCGCAGCGGGAAGTAGAAACGATGTTCTTTTTCGTCCACATTGCCGCGAAGAAGCGCGGGCTCGCCCTCGTCAAAGTGAAACTCAACCTCCAGCGGGAATTGGAAGGCCTCCGGTTCCTGGGTTTGCTTGACCGTCACCTTGGCGACTTTGTCGCCGTCGTCCCAATCGTAGTTCACACTGACGCTTGGCGCGCCGGGTCGCTGCGTCCAGTCGTAGAAGAACCGTTCAAGCGACCGGCCGGTCTCGTCTTCAAACGCCTGCCGAAGGTCGGAGGTCTCGACCGTCTGGTGGGCGTGAGTCGTCAGATAGCGATTGACCGAGGCCCAGAACTTTGCGTCGCCGACGCGCCGGCGCAGAATGTGCAGAATGCTCGCTCCTTTGGGATAAGCGCGACTGTCGAACATCTGGCCTTCCTCTGCATAGCGATGGTCCACCACGGGGGCCTTCTTCCCGCCCTCGATGGCGCTGCGCATGTTGCGGAACATCTCGTAGTCGAACTCATCGCGGCCTAGGTCGTGCTCGGTCCATATGGCATCCAGGTAGGTGGCGAAGCCCTCGTTGAGCCAAGTGTGCGCCCACTCCTTGCACGTCACCAGATCGCCGAACCATTGGTGGGCCAGCTCGTGGGCCACGAGGCCGTCTGAGCTGGTGTCCAGGTGCGCCCGCTCGTCGTGCAAGGTGCGGGGGCCCAGCGTCGTGGCGCTGGTGTTCTCCATCCCGCCGCCGAAGCCCTCAACGCAGACTTGGGCGTACTTGTCCCATGGATACTCCACGCCGGTGAGCTTGGTGAACAGATCGAGCATCTTCACGGTGTTGGCAAAGCTGCGTCGCAGGTCGTTCTTGTGCTTGGGCGGCACGTAGTACGTCACCGGCTTGCCGCGCCAGGTGTCGGTCTCGGAATAAAACTCTCCCACGACCATCGTCATCAGATAGGCCGCGTGGGGCTTGTCCTGCAGCCAGTGAAAAGTCGTGGTCTTGTCCTTGTTGTCCACTTTGGAAAGAAGTCGCCCGTTGGAGACGGCCTCGTTGCCGCCATCGACGGTGACCTTCATTTCCGTGGTCTGCATCTCGTTGGGATGATCGAGGCAAGGGACCCAGTAGCGATTGTCCGTCGTTTCACCCTGCGACCACACCACGTAGGGCACGTCCGGCTCGGCCTCGCTGGGACCGAAGAAATGCAGGCCGTTTTTCGGATCGGTGATGGAGTAAGTAACATGGATCGTGGCGCTCATCTTTTCGCCTAGCGGCTGATCGCCGAAGAACACCTCGATCGACTGGCCGTCGTTGCGATAGTCGGCCGGCGCGGGCGGGCTTTCCCCGCGAGCCATCGTTACCTTGGTCACATTGAAGTCCACGGCGTCGAGGCGCACGCTCGATACTTCGCGCAGGGCGGCGAGATTGATCGTGGCCGTCCCTTCCACGTGCTTGGCAGGCACGTCCACCTTCAAGTCAAGGGCAATGTGTTTGATGTCCACGGGCCGGTCCGCGCTGAGCCGGGTCGGCTCCGTCGAGGGCTTGGGGTCCGCAAAGAGTGCAAGGGTAAGCAAACATCGCAGGCTGATCGCAACCACGTTCTTCCTCCTTCGTGCAACACCATCGCCCGGCACCGTGCGAGCGAATCAAACAGTGTACCGACGGTCGAGCGGCGGCGGAAGCCGTGGCACGCTCAGACCAAGCTCGACGTCGGACAGCGCAAGGCCTATCAGTCGGTGACTTTCGGATTTCCGTCATGGCAGTTGGTGACCACCGAGGTGAAGACCGAACGGCTGGCGGACGAGTCGCTGACGTTCTCTGAGGGCCGTCCGGTTGCTACAGAGGTCTATTCTTCCGTATTCCAAACGCCGATCGGCGAGTTTTCCGGCAAATCCTGGATCGACGCGGACGGCCTGGTGGTGAAATCCACGCTCAAAATGCCCTTCGGCGTTGTCGAGACCATCCTGGAACCGGCGGAAACTTCTTCGCCCTGAATGACCATATTACAACGAGTAGAGCAGGCGACGAGAGAAGTCGGTTTGTTCGGCGCAGCGGCGAACGTCGTCAACGGCCTCGGGACCGAAAGGCGGCAGCTCTTCGGCGGCGGTGCCGAGGAATGAAAGGGCCTCTTCAAGGAGCGTTCGAGCCTGGGCGGCGTCGGTTGCATATAGCGCCTCTGCCGATTTCATGAGGGCGAATGCGAGGTCGAGATCGGCGCGGGGCGCGGTGCGCGCTGCGCCATCATGTCGTCGCCAAAAATCACGGGCCGATCGTGCGGCGGCGACGGCTTCCTCACTGCGACCCAGAACAATCCAGGCGCGGGCAAGACGGCCCCAGGCCTGGGCGTGTTTTTCGAGCGGACGCTCCGTAGTTTTGGCGCTCAGCTCGACGGCGGCGCGGCACCAACGCGGAGCTTCGTCGTCGCGGCGGGCGACCGTGCAGTCCACGGCCAAACTCATGAGCGACTGCCATTGGTCGTCGATCGAACCGTGCTCCTCGCACAGGCGATAGGCCGCCCGATGGGCGCGGTAGGCGTCCTCAAGGCACTCCTGCCGCCGATAAACGTCGCCCAGCTTTTCCATCGCCGCCGCCGCCAAACGCATGACACTCTCTGCGTTTTCTTTCTCACCGGAAAGGCCGATGACCAGCGCCGCGGATACGGCCCGAAGCAGGTTGTCCTGCGCCGGCGGGAACTCATCGCGCTCTGCATCTAGCCAACCAGACAGGTACATCCGCCAGGCATAGTCGCTCAAGGGCGATTCGGGGACGGCGGCGATGTGCTTTTCCGCGTCGGACCACCGTGCCTCGCGGATGGCCTTCATGGCCAGGGCGGCGCGCTCGCTGGCGGGGCACAGCGGCTCGACGTGACGCGGGAAGACCGGTTGTGATTTCGTGGTGGATGTCCTGCTCATTCGGAAGAACGCTCATTCAAAAGCGATTCTACTCGATGTGTAATTCCCGGGCCGCGGAGTTGAGCGTCGATGATCTTGCCTTCCGGACCGATGACGAAAAGTTCGGGGATCCCCGTCACGCCGAAGGCCTCACAGGCCTTTGATACGCCCCCTCGATCGCCGAACACCTGCGGCCAGGCAATCTTGGGGTTGTTCTTGAGGTAGTCCGTCACCGTGATCAGTTCGTGGTCCCGATTGATGCCGATGATCATGAAGTCCTTGCGCTTCCCATACGCCTCGTGAAGGGCGATGAGGTGCGGCATTTCTTCGAGGCAGGGCGGACACCACGTGGCCCAGAATTCCACGAGCACCGTTTTCCCGCGCAGCTCGGCGAAGTTGAGAGTATCTCCGGTGATGGTCTTGACGATCAACTGCGGCGCCGGGTCGCCGGTGGTAAGAAGTTTCTTTTGTCCGCTGCCGGAGGGCGAAGCGCGAGGCACGAGCAATTCAACGATCGCGCCGGCTGACGGGTTTACGGTCTTTGAAACATCGCCTGCCGGACCGGCCACGTGGATTTCGAATTCATCGGTCGGCGCGTCCTGCATTCGGAAGCGCCCGGAAGCGTCCGTCATCGCTCGCAGGCCGAGAGTGTTCTTGGATCGCCAACGACCGGCGACGACTTCGACGTTAGCTGCGGGCCCCTGGCCTGCGACGATTACGAAGCCTTCGAGGACCGTTGCGGGTTGAAGCGTAAGGTCCACGGTTGTCGGCTCACCGGCTTTGACCTCTGCGACCTTGAGTTCAGGAGCATGGCCGGAAGCGTGCACGGTGACGGTCGTAAGGCCGGGCTGGACGCCGGCAATTTCGAATCGACCCTCATCGTCGGTCCAATCGCGCGGTGATACATCGTCGAGAACTTCGCCAGTGACGACTCGTGCCCCGTGAAGGGACTGGCCGGCTGCGGTCACGCGACCCGTGATCCGGCCGGCGCGGGCCATGACCAAACGATGATTGGACTCAAGCTCTTTCGGGGAATTGGAGATCGTCCGGTCGAAACCGCCGTCGGAAACGAAGTCGCGGTGCGTTAAACGCACTCCAAGCCTGGAGGCGTCGAAGTGTACGCCGCGGATGGTGGTCGCGCCGCCTTCGTCGGTCATCATTGTACGGAAGTCACCGCGGGGTTCGTCAACACATTCGACGGTTACGCCGCGGACCGGACGATCAACGTCGTCCACCACCTGAAGATGAAGGATGCGCTGAGGTTTCAGGGAGACGTTCAAGTCGGAGGATTCCTGACGATTGCCGAGCTTGCGAAGTTCGCGCCCGTAGCCATCGGCCTCGACGATGAGTTCGCCGTCGCCTGGAGAAACGCCGCCGATGCGAAAGGCGCCCTGATCGTCGGTACGTTCCTTCCGATCGGGCCCGTGGGTGCGCAGCAGGACGGAGGCCGCGGCGACCGGGTTTTGGGTCAGGGCGTCGGTGACTTTGCCGGTAATGGCCAGCGCGCCCTCCAGCACTTCTCCCAAGAACGGGGGAGATTCGTCTTCACCCACGCGGACTTCACGAACCAAGTCGGCAAACTTGGGCTTGGATAGAGTGACCCATACGTCGCCCTTGATCGGCTGAGACGCCGTGACGACGAAATCGCCCATGGCATCGGTGGTGACGGCGGCGATGAGGTCGCCCTTGCTTCCGTCGGAGGCCTTCCATCGCACGGTAACGCTGACGTCCTTTTGGCCCGCGCCGATGGGATCGGTGACTTGTCCTTCGACAATGACGTACTTTACCGGCGGAGTGGGCTTGTCCTCGCCTTCCTGGGCGAACACGGATATCGATGACAAAAACGCCAGTGCGAAACACATGAGATTTCCAACCCTCGAAGGCATTCTAAACGTCTCATCCTATTGAGCAAAACTAAGGAAGATTGCCCCTGAGCCGCGACCTTCAGGTCGTGCGATCGTGCCGCGCAGGCTGAAGCCCACGCCTCGGTATAATTCCGGGCGATGCCGCCGAACACTTTTTCGCTAACCAGCGAGCAGTCCCAAGCCGTTACCGCTTCCGGACGGAGCGTGATCGTCTCGGCAGCGGCGGGGTCAGGAAAAACGGCGGTCCTCGCGGAGCGCTGCGCCTACCTCGTTTGCGATGCGCCGCCGGATCAGCGGTGTGATGTCGACTCGCTGTTGGTGCTCACTTTTACCGACGCCGCCGCTGCACAAATGCGTTCGCGCATTGTGGATGCGATCCGCCGCCGGCTCGATGAACGACCCGATGATGCACGACTGCGGCGACAGCTTGCCCTGGTTGATGCGGCTCAGATTTCGACGGTCCATGCTTTTTGTCTGTGGCTCGTGCGCCGCTGGTTTACGCAAGTGGGCGTCGAACCGACGGCGGTGATCATGGACGGCGAGGAGGCGTCGCTGTTGAAAAAGGAAGTCCTCAGCGAGCTTTTCACTCAACTCTATGCCACGCTCCCCGCAACGGACGATCCGCTCGGCGGGAAGGAGATCGAACCTCCGCCGGACGCTCCGGCAGCCTCCGATGAGGCTCTGAGTACGTGGGAACTCGGCCGTCGGACTACGGCGTTGCTCGGGCCGGCGTTCGTTCGACTCATCGACGATTACGGGTTGGGCGAAGACCGGGATATCTCCGCCGTGGTGCTCAAGGTATACGAATTCACTCGCTCCCTGCCCAATCCTTCAGAATGGCTGCATGAAGCGGTCGAGTCACCGTTGGTGCGACCGGAAGCCGTGGTGCTGGAGTGCGCCGTCGCTCTGCGCACGGAACTTGAGCGACAGGCCGAGCATTGCGCGCAGCTCGTCGAGACCATGCGAGCGCGCGACCCAGTCGGACACTTTTACGCAGAGAAAATCGCCGAATACGAGAGCGCGCTGCGTGAATGGAAGGCGATACTCGAAGGGGGTGATCGGCGGAACGCGATCGAGTCGTTGGAGAGATTTGAGGCGGTTCGTAAGCAGATCAACGGGTTCGAGTTCAACAAAGAACGTGCGAAACCGCTGCCGAAAGACGCTGATTCGGGAGCACGCGCAGCGCGCGAAGCGGCCAGTGATCTCTTCAGTAAGCAAGTGAAAGGACGACTCTTCGAGAAGCGGCTGAAGAAGCGATTCGGACTGTTCAGCGTGGAGGAATGGATCGCGGGGTTGAAAAAGGCCGCGCCGTACGTGGCCACGCTGGTCGATGTCGTCGCCGCCTTCGAGGATGCGTATTCCCGTCGAAAACGACGGTTGAACGTGCTCGATTTTGCCGATCTGGAACGCTTTGCTCACGATTTGCTCCGACCCCGCAGCGGCGCTGCCGGCCCATCGGAGGTGGCTCGATCGCTACAGGAAAAATTTGCCCACGTGCTGGTCGATGAGTTTCAGGACATCAATCCGCTTCAACAAGCGATCCTGCACCTGGTGAGCCGCGAAGCTGATCCCGATCGCTGCGGGAATCTGTTCGTGGTCGGCGACGTGAAGCAGAGCATCTATCGCTTTCGACTTGCGGAACCGGCGATCTTTACCGAGCGACTGCGCCGCTTTTCCGACGGAGAGAGAGGCACGGCGATCCACCTTCAGAGCAACTTCCGCAGCCGCCCGGAAATACTGGACCTGGTCAACTTCGTTTTTCGGCGGCTGATGCGTCCTGCTTTCGGCGAACTCGTGTACGACGCGAGCGCGGAGCTGCGGCCGGGGCGAGTCCTGGAGGAGAACACACGGCGCCATCCCGTCGAAATGCACCTTCTGGAGCAAACATGGCAGGCCGCGCCGGATGAGGAGGAGGAAGAGGAACGCAAAGAAGCGGTGGAGGCGGGAGTCGCCGATCCGCGTGACCCCGCGCGGTGGACTCCGATCGAACGCGAGGCGTACCTCATCGGCACGCACATCCGCGAATGGATGGCTTCCGGAGAGCATCTCGTTGAGGGTGAGCCGCTGCGTTATCGTGACATTGCCGTTCTTCTGCGAACGGCCAAGGTCAACGCGGAACGCATGGCGGCCATGTTCGCCTTCCTGGGAATTCCGGCCTATGCCGAGGTGGGAGGGTCGCTTTTTGCGGCCATTGAAATCCGGGACGTTCTCGCGGTTTTGCAACTCTTGGATAATGTTCAGCAGGACATTCCGCTGGCCTCGGTGCTTCGAAGCGGGATCATGGGTGAGCGGCTTAATGAGGATGAGCTGGTCGAAATCCGCTGTCTTGACCGAGAGATACCATTTCACGAGGTGGTGCGGGAGTATGCGCAGCGTGGCGGCGATGGTGCTATTCGAGAGCGGATGCGCGCCCTCCTGCAGCGCATCAACCGGTATCGGGAGGAAGCCCGCCGGTGTCCGCCGGCCGACTTGCTGTGGCGGTTGTATGAAGAGCACGGCTACATGGGCTATGTGGCGGGCCTGATCAACGGCGTGCAGCGACGGGCCAACCTGCTCAAGTTCCATCAAATCGCCCGCAAGTTCGGGACGTTTCGGCGGCAGGGGTTGCACCGGTTTCTGCGATACATCCAGTTGCTTGAAGAGGAGGAGCAGGACGTGCCCCTGGCTCCATCGCTGGGCGAATCGGACGACGTGGTGCGGGTGATGAGCATCCACCAATCCAAGGGATTGGAGTTTCCGATCGCTTTCGTCGCGGGGCTGGGAACGAAATTCAACTTCCGCGACCGGCAGGGGCGGATCATCTTCGAACGCAAGTCGAGGATCGGCCTTCGCGTCGTGGACACTGCGCGGATGATCGAATACCCATCCGCGGCGCACTGCCTGGTCGCGGACGAAATCGAACGCAGCACGCGGGAGGAGGAGCTGCGCATCCTCTATACGGCCATGACGCGGGCGAGGGACAGGCTGGTCCTTGTTGGGTCGATGCGGGAACCCCCCACTTCTGAAGAGGTGGGCTACCCAGGCGCTGCCTCCTCACGCCCTTTGTCGCTTTGGAGCATCGCCGCGGCGGAAAAGCCGCTCGATTGGCTCCTGGCCTCGACGTGCGGTGCGCCCGAATCGGTGCTCAAAGTACACACCCACGACGCAGAGGAAATGCGCGCCTGGCGGGCCTGCGACCCGAAGGACGAGAGCGAAGCAAAGGTGCGTTTGGCGGCGTCGCGGTTAGAGGCGTTGCCGGGCAGTGAACCGGTGGCGGTAGATGATCCGCAGGTTGCGGCGGTGCTGTCGCGGATCGACTTCGTCTATCCGCACCTTTCGGCCACATCGGTGCGGGCGACGATGGCCGCCAGTGAGTTTGCGGGGGCGTACGACTTCCTGCGCGATCCCGACGAGCGGCCTGAGCTTCGCAAGGGCCGGGATGCGTTCCAAGTGCCGCCGTCGAAGTACTCCACCCAGGCCCAAGACCCCTCCGTCCATCGCGGGGTCATCACCCATCGCGTGCTGCAACATCTGGATTTCGCCGTGGCGGGGGGTGCCGGGGGAGTGGCATCGGAATTGCAGCGTCTGACGACGAGCGGAATAATCGCCGCGGAGGATCGCTCCGTCGTGGACGAAGCGGGATTGGCCTGGTTTGTTTCGACGCCGCTGGCGGAGTCGATCCGACGAGCGGGGGCGGCCTATACGCGTGAGTTTCGTTTCATTGCCGCCGAGCCGCTCACGACTTTCGATCGCAGCATCGACGCGAGCGCTGATGATCGAGTGCTGGTACGGGGGATCGTGGACGGTATTCTACCGACCAAGGACGGCTTGACGCTCGTGGACTTCAAGACCGACGCGATTTCCGCGAACGAGGTTTCCGATCGCGGCGATCGCTATCGTCCGCAGATGACGTTGTACGCCAGCGCCATGGCGGCGCTGTGGAAACGACCGGTGAGCGCGATTTGGTTGGTGTTTCTAGCGCCGCGACAAATCTTGCAATGCGCCGCCGATCTATCGGCTTTCATAGCGAACTCCTCCAGCACTGGCGGAACCCGGATCGTTTCTGTTGAGCATGGGTATGGCAGTCGAAGATAGCGGAGAGTGGACCGGTGCCCGCAAACGAATCCGCAAGTATTTAGCCGTCGCGACGTTCGTCGTCGCCGTCGGAACGGTGCTTGGTTTGGTTGGCTATCGGGTATGGCGCTTCCGCACAATCGGCACGTTGGTCCCTTGCATTAAGATGGGAAAATACGAGGAGGGCAATATTCTACTCCGCACAACTTCGGATGACAGTGCAGTCCTATTAATCGCCCCGATAAACAGGCGGGACACATACGATATTAGGGAGAACGGCGTAGATCCCAACTTATCGAGGCCCTCGTATCGTTTTACTCCGGGGATTGGCGGGCTGAATCAAAGTCAGTTGGACGAATGGGCGCAAGCAACAGGCACAGTTACATTCAAGCATTTCGTAAGCGGCGTCGGAACCCCGCTTCCGACTGCTGGCAGTTTTGCGCTAAGTTCCGATGAATCTCCCGACGGCAGATTCATCAACGTCTTGTCGTCGAACTCGCCGCGAATCAGAACGCCGTTTTTCTCTTTCTTCATTTGGGGCGGTGGAGGAGGCGATCCATCTGGCCCGTTTTATCACGAAGTGTTTGAGCGGGAAACAGGAACAAAAATTGGAGGTACGTACACGCTGGAGTACTCGGGGCAACCCGTCAACCTTTCGTATTGCTGGGAGCACCAGGGTAAGTACATCGTTTACCACGACGGCTATGGGCGTTTTTTCTGGGTTGTTCCCGGGCCGAATCACAAGACCGACTGAAAGTCGATCCCACAAGATGAGATATTCTGAAAAATTGCATCAACGGATCGTCGAACTCGGAAAGGAGATTTTCGAACTTGCTGAGGCCGCGCGGGCGCGGGTGTGGCAATCGGCGTGGTGGCTGGAGCAGGGCACGCGGGCCATGGACTACGATCCGCTGCTGCGAACGCGGGCGTTTCAATTCGTCGATTGTCTGCCGGCCCTGCAAAACAACGAAGCCATTACGCGCCATCTGGGCGAGTATTTGGACGCACCCGGCGTTGAAGTGCCCCGTTTGGTTCGCGCAGCGCTTCGACCGGGGCGGCTGCAACGGATTCGTGAGGAGTTGGTGGGTCGGGCGGCGCACCTCGGCGCGACGCGGATGGCCGGGCGGTTCATCACCGGTTTCGACGTTCCCAGCGCCATCAAGACCATTGAGCGTCTTCGTTCCCAGGGGATGGCCTTTACGCTCGACGTGCTGGGGGAGTCCACAACAAGCTACGCCCAGGCCGACCGCTACGCCAGGGTCTATCACAATCTGATCGATCACCTGACGCCGCTGGCCGCTCGCTGGCCGACCATCCCCATCATCGACTCAGATTCGCGGGGTCCGATGCCGCGGGTGAACCTTTCCATCAAGCTGACCGGGCTCGATCCGCACTGCGACCCCATCGACCCGCAGCGGACAATCCGTCGAGTGGGTGAACGCCTACGCCCGCTGCTGCGGCACGCGCGACAGGCCGGGGCGTTCGTCTACATCGACATGGAGTCCTACAAGCATCACGACCTGACGCTCGAATTGTTCAAACAGGTGATGATGGAGGAGGAGTTCCGCGACTGGCCTCACGTGGGCATCGTGCTACAGGCGTATTTGAAGGAGGCCGAGCGCGACCTCGACGGCATCTTGGAATGGGCAAGGCAGCGTGGAACGCGATTTGCGATCCGTCTTGTGAAGGGCGCCTATTGGGACGCGGAAACGGCGAGCGCGGTTCGCAATAATAAGGAGCCTCCGGTGTGGACCTCCAAGTGGCAATCCGACGCGTGCTACGAACGCATGACGCGGCGAATGCTGGAAAATGCGGACTTGATTCGCCCGGCGTTCGCCAGTCACAACGTCCGCTCGCTGGCCGTGGCCTGTGCGACGGCGGAGGAACTGGGCATCCCCACGAATGAGTATGAAATCCAGATGCTCTACGGGATGGGCGATCCGTTGAAGTCGGCTATGGCGCGGCTGGGACGGTGCGTGCGGGTTTATTCGCCTTATGGTGACCTTATGCCGGGTATGAGTTATCTGATTCGCAGGCTGCTGGAGAATACGTCCAACGAAGGGTTTCTTAAGCAGAGCTTCGGCGACCGGGCGTCACACGACCGGCTGCTTGCGGACCCCGCTGTTGCCAAGCCGCCCAGCGCCGGGTTACCGTCGCGTCGTTACCGAAACACGGACCCGGAGGAGCCTATGCCTCGCTTCGTCAATGCACCCAACACCAACTTCGCCATAAGCGCCAATCGGCAGAAGATGGCCGGGGCGATTCAGTACGTGCGGAGCGATTTCGGCCGAAGCTATCCGCTGATCATCAACGGTCGATCGGTGAACACCGAGGAGTGGTTCGAGTCGCGTAACCCTTCACGTCCGTCGGAGGTTGTCGGCAAGGTCGCCTCGGCAACCACGGCGGACGTGGATCGCGCCGCGGCGTCGGCGAGAAAGGCATTCGGATCATGGCGAATGACATCCGCCAGTGAGCGGGCCGACATCCTTCGCAAGACCGCCGACCGGCTCGAAATGCGCCGCTTCGAACTCGCCGCGACGATGATCCTCGAAGTGGGCAAGCCGTGGCGGGAGGCCGACGCCGATGTGACCGAGGCCATCGATCACTGCCGCTATTACGCCGAGCAGATCGAGCGGATCGAATCGCGCCCCCGCCTTCGCAACATCCCCGGCGAGGACAACATGCTCACCTACTCGCCCAAGGGCGTATGCGCGGTGATCTCGCCGTGGGCGTTTCCGCTGGCGATCCTCACGGGCATGACCAGCGCGGCCCTGGCCGCGGGGAACACCGTAGTCATGAAACCGGCGCGGCAGTCGTCGGTCGTGGCGGCCAAGCTTGTAGAGGTCTTCGAGCACGCGGGCCTTCCGCCGGGCGTACTAAATTTCGTCCCAGGATCGGGCGGGACCATCGGCCGACACCTCGTCGAGCACGGCGACGTGAACGTCGTCGCCTTCACCGGATCGCAGGAGGTCGGGACGGGCGTGATCCGCGCCGGGGCCGTCGTGCGGCCGGGGCAGTCGTTCATCAAGAAGATGATCGTCGAGATGGGCGGCAAGAACGCCGTCATCGTAGACGACGACGCGGACCTGGACGGAGCGGTGCAGGCGGTCATCGAATCCGCGTTCGCCTTTGCCGGGCAAAAGTGCAGCAGCTGCAGCCGGTTGATCGTGCTCGACGGTGTGTACGACGCCATGTGTACCCGTCTGCGCGAGGCGACCGAAAGCCTGGTGATCGGCCCGGCCGATGAGCCCGCGACGCTCGTAGGGCCGGTCATAGACGATGAGGCGCGGGCGCGCATCCGCCGCTATGTTGAGTTGGGCCGCCGCGAAGGCCGGGTATTGGTGGAGGCCAAGCTGCCGCCCGAATGCGAAGATGGCTATTTCGTGGCTCCGGCGGTGTTCATGGACGTGACCCCTGATGCCCGGATAGCCCAGGAGGAAATCTTCGGTCCGCTGCTGGCCGTGATTCGGGCGCGGGATTTCGATGATGCCCTGACCATCGCCAATGGCACGCGGTATGCCCTCACCGGAGGGCTGTTCTCACGCAGCCCGGCCAACATCGACCGTGCCCGGCGCGAGTTTGCAGTCGGCAATTTGTACATCAATCGCCGCATCACCGGTTCGCAGGTGGACGCCCAGCCGTTCGGAGGATTCAAGCTGAGCGGTACGGGGGTCAAGGCCGGGTCACCAGATTATCTGTTACACTTCATGGATGCCCGCTGCATAACCGAAAATACTTTACGCAGCGGATTTGTGCCTGAGCATGTCCGCGGCGAGGATCGCACGGAAGTGCATTGACGCGAACGGGCAGTACGAGAATCAGGGATGCGACTCGTGGGGTCGCCAAATAAAGGAGTTACAAGGATGGAACTCGAAGCCTTCACAACGACGGCCCTGTTCAACACGGCCATCATTGCCCTCATATTATTGTTTTTCGCGAATTTCTTCTAAACCGTAGCTCGCCCTCGGGAGAGTTCGCACCCACCGACGAGATTCTTCGTCCCGATGAATCGGGACTCAGAATGACATCGCCTATCAGGCGAGAAAGCCGCGCCGGGAGCGATCGACCCGCAACATCGCGGCATGGGTGTTGGCCCCGTCGGGAGAGAAGAATACCTGGGCGTGCGCCAAATCCATCTCAATCGAGAGTCTTTCGTTGACGGATACGATGGTTGTCGCAGGCACGCGAGCCACTAGGGCCTCGCCGCCGGAGGTATCCATGTGGATATTCACGCAGTCGCCCAGCGGTTCAAGACGCTGGACGACCCCATCGCAACGAAAACCCGATGCTTGCGCCGAAGGCGGGTGAATTCGCACGTGCTGCGGTCGGATTCCCAGCACTACCTTCTGTCCTCCGTACGTTCGCAGATTGGCTGACATGGTCTGGGGCAGCGGCAGGCACCCGAGTTGCCCGACGAAACAGATTGACGGGCCGTTGCACTCCAACTGCCCCTCGAAGAAGTTCATCGACGGCGTGCCTACGAGCCCGGCGACAAAGGTATTGGCAGGCCGGTTGTAGATTTCCATCGGCGGACCCACTTGCTGAAGCACGCCCCCTCGAAGAATCGCCAGACGGTCTCCCAGGGTCATCGCCTCTTCCTGATCGTGCGTCACGTACAGGATCGTCGTTTGCAATTCGCGGTGCAGCTCTTTGAGTTGGGCACGCATCTGCACCCGAAGTCTGGCGTCGAGATTCGACAGCGGCTCGTCAAACAAGAACACCTGCGGCTTGCGGACGATGGCCCGCCCCAGGGCGACCCTTTGTTGTTCGCCTCCTGAAAGGGCCGTGGGTTTGCGATCCAGCAGGCTGGTCAATCCGAGTTTTTCGGCAACTTCTCCTACCTTGCGAGTGATTTGGGCCTTCGGTGCACGGCGCATTTTCAGGGCGAACGCCATGTTGTTGAAGACGCTCAGGTGCGGGTACAGGGCATGATTCTGGAAGACCATGGCCACGTCACGGTCCTTGGGCGCAATATGGTTGACCACGCGCCCGCCGATCCGGATAGTCCCCTTCGTGGGATCGTCAAGCCCCGCGATGAGTCGCAGAGTCGTGGTCTTGCCGCACCCCGATGGGCCGATGAGCACGACAAACTCGCCGTGTGCGACGGAAAGGGACAGGTCGTTTACAGCGCAAACCTCGCCCTTTCTGGAGCGGAAAGAGCGTGTCAGGTTGTCCAACGTAACATCCGCCACGGGAGTCCTTTATGGCAAACGCTGCGGCGAAGCGCTGAATCGGTGCGGCGCAGGCACCGGCGCGCGGCCGCCCCGAATCGAAGCCCGTTCCCCCGAAACAATCCAGACCTGAATATCGTTGTATCCCCGCGTTAGATTTTTTTCAATTCACTCGACCTTGAAGCGCTCTTGCGGCGGTGTCCATCCGCGGTGTACCGTACACAAGACGCACACACACCAATTCGCGGCATGGGAGGGTCCGACTCGAATCGGAACGCAGTGATGGGTGAAGATGTCTACGATGTCGCCGTCATCGGCGCCGGGCCGGCGGGGGCTACGGCGGCGATCGCGCTGGGTCGCAAGGGCTACCAGGTCGCGCTGATCGACCGGGCCTCGTTCCCGCGATCCGTGCCCTGCGGCGGCTGGTTGAGCGCCAAGGCGGAAACGCTGGTGGGCGAGTTGGCGCCGGCGGCAAAGAAGCTGCTGGGGACCTTCAACGATGTAACCCTGTTCAGCGCCGATCTAAGCAAGTCGGCCAAACCGAAGTTTGAATCCTCGGCGGGTTTTGTTGTGGACCGGGCGGAATTCGACAACGCCCTGACCAAGGCGGCGGTGCAACACGGCGCGACGCTGCACGAGGCTTCCGCGGTCACGGACATCCGGCTCAGGGAGCGTTCCGTAACCCTGACCCTTGCGAATCAAAAGCAGGTTTCCAGCCGCTTGTTGCTTTTGGCGTCAGGCCGCGGCTCGGAGCTGCTTGATCGCATCGGCTTCCCGCGTCATGTCGGAGGCAACCCACTGTGGACGGCGCAGGCCGAAGCCAAGGTGGCACATGATGGTGAAACGCGCGTCGGAGTCGTTCTGGGGCTTGACGGAGGCGGCAGTTTTGGACTTTTCTGCACGACGAATGATCGCACGCTGGTCAGCGTCAACTGGGGGGGAAGCCAGGAGCGCACCATTCCCCTGCTGGTCGCCTTGTGCAAGGCCGCCTACCAGCAGGGCGCTGTCCCGGTCGATCTGTCGAAGCAGGCTTCGTCGGCGGCATTGATCCGTAGCCCGGCCTCGGCGGCGCTGGACATGGACTCGCACGTCGGCAAGCACACGCTGCTCGTCGGAGACGCCGGGGGGTTCATCTCCGCCGCTAGCAACGAAGGCATCTATCCGGCGATGTGGTCGGCGAAAATCGCCGCTCAGGCCCTCGACGCGGCCTTGCAAAGCGAGGTCTCCCAGGACGAACTCATGACCTTCGATTCCCTTTGGCGAACGCAGATGGCCGACCATTTGCGCTCGCCCCACGCCGACATCCGGTTTCTGCTCCCCCTGATCTTTCAGAACCAACCGATGGCCGACCGGATGGGCGCCGCGTTTTTCTTCGGCGAAAACCTGTAGAACTCCCTTTTGTGGAGCACGCTTTCAGCGTCCACTTACACTATGTTTAGAATCAAGTATCCTTGATTGCGACATAGGTGAGGGACAAAGGCACTGCCGTGGAACGAAGCATCAAGGTTCGCCTCACACAAGACCTGACTCGGTATCATCCGGAACTCGTATCTGGAGTCGAAGGCGTCACTGTTGGCCAATACGGGATGTGGAGCAGAGGTAGCGACCGCTTCGTCGGCGTGCGCTTCCCCGAAATAGGCACGTTTGACATTCTTTGCGAAAAGCTGGAGATAATCGACGAGGAATACCTCGCTGAGGCAGAAGAACGAGACAAGAGAAAATGGGAACTTCTCAAGAATGCGAAGAACGTTGTTAGGACTATCGGGCCAAAAGGCGGCTTCAAGTACCTGAGCTACGAGTACCTCGATGAGAAGGGGATTCCTAACCACGTTTCCAATGGTGATCGACAGGCAGCAGAGAAACTGATTGCCTTCTTCCGAAAGCACGGAATCGAAGTTCGAGAGGATCGTTTGAAGTGATCGATGTCATCGCCGAATCAGGCGCTACAGCAGACGGGTCGCCGCCGTTTCGGTTTCTAGGAGTTCGTAGCTCACTCGGCCGGCGGCCGCTGTTGAGCCTGGGCGTTAGATTGATCACCGGAGAACCAACATGCTGACACGCTCCATAGCCGGCGTACTGATGATGCTGCTTGCACTCGGTGGACAACCGCAGGACCCGCCGCTCGCGGAGCTCATCCCGACGGTCAAGTGGGAAGTGGCCGGAATCGAGAAGCTGACCGACCTAGAGCGGGGGGTGCTCCGTGATGAGATCGTCGCGCTCTTGCAGCGGTACCGGGCATCGCTAACAGAAGGCGTTGCCGTGATTGCTCCCTCTGTTTCAACCTCCATGAAGGCTCGCGAGATCTGCGCACAGTTGCGCAAGAAAGAAGTCGCGTTCCGCTACGCGGAGGCGATTCTGGTGGTCGTCCGCAGCTCGTTGTTCAATCCCCTACAGAATGGTTACGATTCGGTTTGTGAGCTGCAACGAGACGCCGACAGCCAGTTGAATATCGCAGGGCCAAAGTACCATGTCTACCTCTATTCGATGGACGACACCCTGCGCGTCATCCAAACGTCACACAGGTCGTTTGAGGCAGAATGAATCGAGACCACCATCTAATGAGCCAATGCAGCGGACAGTCTTCGGCCGCTGCTGAATGGCGAGGTGTTATCCCCACGAGGGCATTCGCGTGAATGAACGTGCCCTTCGAGTCGGCGAAGGTCCTGAGGGCTTGGTCGATGATGGCGGACCAGGCGTTCTCGAAGCGACAAGCAAGGCCGTCTCCCTGTTCGAAGCTCCGCACGGGCGCCGCGTTTTTCTTCGGTGAGAATCTGTAGAACCTCCGTTTTCGTCTAACGCCCGTCGTAATGGTCCCGATTCGACAATGGGCCATCAGCGAACGACAATGGACTCTCTCGAATTAGGAGTCGGGCGTGGCCGGCACGGAAAACATCCGCTTGGGAATCATCGCGGGGTCGGGGCAGTTTCCGCTCATGGTTCTGGAAGGGGCGAAGCACGCCGGATGCCACGTGACGGTCGTGGCCCTTCGCGGATTCGCCGACGACGCCCTTGCCGCCAAGGCCGATGTATTTCGTCGGGCGGGATTGGCGCGATTGGGTCGATGGATCCGGATCCTGAAACGAAACCGCGCCCAGCGCGTGATCCTGGCGGGGGCGGTGCGCAAGACGAGCATGTACGGGCGATGGCGGCTGTTGCGGCTGCTTCCCGATTGGACCTCCCTTCGCTTGTGGTTCGGCCGTCTTTCGGATAAGCGCAACGACTCGGTGCTCGTCGCGGTGGCCGACGAGTTCGCCCGGCACGGAATCATCATGCAAGATTGCACTCAATACGCGGCCGATCACCTCGCGGCGGAAGGAGTGCTCACGCGCGCTCAGCCTACGCCGTCGCAGCGAAAAGATGCCGAATTGGGCTGGCATGTTGCGAAAGAGCTTGGCCGCCTGGACATCGGACAATCGGTGGCGGTCAAGGAAACGGAAATCGTGGCGGTGGAGGCCGTGGAAGGAACCGATCGAATGATCGAACGCGCCGGCCTGCTGGTCCCGCGCGGCGGCTGGACACTGGTGAAAGTCTCAAAGCCCAATCAGGACATGCGCTTCGATGTGCCCACTGTCGGACCGGACACCATCGCCAACCTCGCCGCCCACGGGGCGAAAATGCTGGTCATCGAAGCGGGCAAGACCATTCTGATCGACCGTGAGGCGATGATCGCCGCAGCCGATCGGGCGGGAATCGTGGTCGTGAGCCAGAAATAACTCTCCAGGGTCTTCTCATGTCCAAGCCCGGCGGAACACTTTGGAAATGTGCCAAGTGCGGCCGGACGTTCGCCAAGAAAAACCAATGGCACTCCTGTTACGCGCGTCCTGTCGACGCGCACTTTCGCAATAAGCCCGCGCATGTCAGAAAGACATACGAAAAGTTGATCGCCCGTCTGCGGCGAATCGGCCCGCTGCGCGTTGATGCGGTAAAGACCTCGATCAACTTGGTGAACAAGCACCACTTCGGCGGCGTTCAGGTCAGGAAGGACTATCTTCGAGTGGGGTTCCTGTGCGATCGCATGATTACGGACCCCCGAATCATTCACACCGAGCGTCTGGGTCCTGCGAAGTTCGCCTACTCCGTCATTCTCCGCGGTCCCGAGGACGTGAATAACCAATTGAAGACATGGCTGAAGAAAGCGCACGTGCTTCAGTCAAAATAGATGGTCTGAAAAGCACGCGGGTGCAATGTGGAAAGACATCGCACCCGCGCGTTCGTTTGCGACGAATACCGCCCAAGGTTATTTCGGCTTCGGCTTGGCTCCCGGCTGATTGGGCGCCTGATAGGGCGACTGGCCGGGGGCGGGTTTGCCGGGCATCCCCGGAGGCGCTGCGGTCTTTTGAGGCGTTGGTGCGCCCGGCTTGGCTGCGGGGTTCGGTTTTTGGGGAGGGGCGTTCATGGACATTTGCAGATCTCCTTATCTGGGTTCGACGCCCCCGAGGGTCGCGCGGGCTAAAGCCCGCGATTCGGGCGGGCGTCAACATCCTTCCGCGTCGCACCGCCAACGTGACGGCGCTCTGCGGTTCAATCCATAAAAAATCGGGCCCTCTACTCGCCCTCTTCCTCCTCCACTTCCTCTTCGTCCTCATCCTGGTCCTCTACGGCCTCGATGGAGCCGATTTCGAGGTATTTCAATGCACCCTTTTCATACAGCTTTCCGTGAATTTCCACCTGCTGAAAAGCAAAAGGCGTCAAAACGCGGGCAAGTCCCGATCCGCCCTGGCCGAGGACGATCAATCCCATTGGCGATTCCAATGCCACCGGCAACCCGGCCCGGATGTTTTCGGCGGTGATCTTTTCCGAATTCGGCGTAGTCGCCGGGCTGGTCATGAACGCATGGACGCTTACGACGCGGCCGGCAAGAGTAATCTCGCGCGCCGGTCGTTCCACGTGGCCAGGCGATCGTGTAGGCGCGGGCTTGGCCGCGGCCTTCGGCTGTGCGGGCTTGGCCTGAGCATCGACCCGCGAAGGCGTCAGGGACCATGTCACCAAGGCCGCCAAAAATGCTAGCGTCATTACCACGGAAGTCATTCTCGATTTCATAAGTTAGCTCCTGGATTCGCTTCTTTCATTATCGGATACCATGCCCAGCGGCGGACCAGTATATCATCGGTTGGGCCAAAGGTCGTCCAAGACCCCCTGGCCTTGTTCCCGCCTACCTGACTTGCCTATCCATCGGCTGGAATCACGAAACTCAGATGATGCGCGCAGTGAAAACAGTGCAATTGGTCCCATTTTTTCCGCGAAAGGCCCCCAAAAAGCGGGTGCGGATGAAGAAGGCCCCCATACGCCCGGTAACGTATCACCGCGTGTTCTAAAGCAGCTACTGCCTGCTCCAAAATCACATCGGGCGGCGGAGTAAGCTTAGGGTCGATCGTATATCCCGGCGGAATCCCGTGTTGATAGGTCCAGCGAAGCAGGGGCTTGGCAAGGAAAAATCGTTTGAAGCGGTGGCGACTCAAATCGAACCCGTCCATCGAGCCGTTTACCGTATCTCCCAAATGCCGACAGACCTGGGCCAGGGTCCATTGTCCGACGGTTCGATGGGCGGGAATGAGACGACGCACCTCCGGCAGAAGTTCATCAAGATGGTGAAATGCAAGGACTCGACGCACAGCTCACCGCAGGAACGCCTCCATCCGGTCCAACCCCTTGTCAATCTGCTGCATTCCTGTAGCGAAGGACAATCTCACGTGTTCATCCATCCCGAAAGGCTCGCCGGGAACGACCGCCACCTTCGCCTCTTCCAGCAAACGCGCGGAAAACTCCATTGAGCCGCGCACCCCGAGCCTGGCATACGCGGCGGAGACGTTGGGAAAACAGTAGAACGCACCCGTGGGCTTGGGACAGCGGACCCCGGGCATGGAGGTCAACCGTCGCCACATATGCGCGCCGCGCCGCTCGAACTCCACGCGCATCGACTCGACGCACGATTGATCGGCGCTGAGCGCCGTGGCGAAGGCGATCTGGCTAAACGTGGCCGCGCCGCTGGTGGACTGCGATTGCAGCTTGGCCATTGCTTTGATGATCTCCACCGGCCCGGCCGCGTAACCCAACCGCCACCCCGTCATGGCGTAGGACTTCGACGCGCTGTTGCAGGTCAGTGTCTGGGCAAAGGCCCTGTCGCTAACCGCGGCGTAGCTCATCGTCTTCTGCCCTTCGAACAGCAGACGATCGTAGATTTCGTCAGAAAGGACGATCAAGTCGCGATCTTGCAGCACCTGGGCCAGCGCCCGGATTTCCTCCGGGTGATAGGTCACGCCGCTGGGGTTGGAGGGAGAGTTGAGGATAAACATCCGCGTTCGCGGCGTGAGCGCGGAGCGAAGTATCTCCGGCGTCAGCTTGTAGTCGTTCTTCTCCGGACCGACGGCGTAGACGGGCACGCCGCCCGTCAGCCGGACCATTTCGGGGTAACTCACCCAGTAGGGCTTGGGAATCACGACCTCATCGCCGGGATCGAGCAAGGCATGAAACGCCAGATAGGCCGCGTCCTTGCCGCCGGAAGTGATGATGACCTGCTCGGGCGAATAGCGCAGCTTCGCGTCGCGGGCGAGACTTTCACACACCGCCTTGCGAGCCGCGGCGAGTCCGGAGGCCGGGCTGGGGTACTTTGTCTGTCCGGCGTTGAGGGCGTCAATGGCCGCCTGGCGGATATGCGCCGGCGTGTCGAAGTCCGGCTCACCGGCCCCGAAGCTCACGACGTCCACTCCCTTGGCCTTCATCCGCGCTGCTTTGGCGGACACCGCCAGCGTCGCCGATTCGACCAATTCAACTACTCTACGCGAGAGTTTCATTCGACCGTCTCCACACGCTTCGATTCCGTGATTATTAGCACAAGATATTCGTCGAGATGAAACGAGGAGACAAGGGGCACTTCTACGGTAGACTTCGGACCGGATGGAGTCGAGAATACTCTGGCGAAGGCCCGATCTATGAATATCACTATTCTGACTTACTTGGAAAAAGACGGAGGGAAAATCACGGATGCCTCCGTCGCGCATATCGAAGCGGCGCTCCGCGAACTCAAGCACGAAGTCTCCATCCTGGGTATCCACGGCGACCTTAAGGAGTTGATTGGTGGTCTCGCAGAACGCAAGCCTGATCTGGTCTTCAACCTGATGGAGATGTTCGGAAAAGATTGGCAAGGCGACGTGGGAGTTGCGGGCTTACTACAGTTGCTGGGCTATCGTTTCACCGGCGGCGGGCCGGGCGAATTCTACTTGCGACAGGACAAAGGACTGGCGAAAAAAGTCCTCGCCTTTGAGCAGATCGCCACGCCTGATTTCGCCGTGTTCACCAAAAACGCGGGCTTCGAGACCGGGGGCAATTTGCGCATGCCCATGTTCGTCAAACCTCTCCGAGCGGATTCGTCCCAGGGCATAGACGCTCAGTCACTGGTTCACAACACGGCGGACCTGATGAAACGGGTGGCGATGATTCACGACAAGGTGAACGACGCGGCCCTGGCCGAGGAATACATCGACGGGCGCGAAATTTATGTGGGCGTTCTGGGAAATCAGGAACCCCTCATTCTGCCGCCGATCGAGATGGATTTTTCGGGACTCAAGGAAGGGCAACCGCACTTCATGGACCATAAGGCCAAGTGGGTAAAAAAAAGCGAGGCCTATAAGGGCACAAAGGCGGTGATTGCAGACGTTCCCGATGAACTCCGCGCCAAACTTCAAAAGATTTCGCTCGAAGCGTGTCGGGCCTTGCGGGCGCGGGATTACGCGCGGGTGGACTTGCGCGTGGCCGAGACGGGGGAAATCTACGTCCTGGAAGTGAATTCGAGTTGTGATCTCGATAAGAACGGCGAGTTCGCCATGGCCGCCAAAGCCGCCGGCCTCAACTATACCGCCCTCATCAACCGCATCGTCGAAGTCGCCCTGGAGCGTTACGGCAAATAAGTCCCCCGATGGACGTAGTTCATCGCCAGCGTAGTGACCAGCGTAGTCAAAGCCACGATAGCCTGTGTTTCTCGATCCTCGGGATAGACCTGTTGCAATTGCTCCGCCCGCTGCGCGAGATGGCGCATGAGCGGTCGAATGCGTTCGGGGAAGTGGCCCGTCCAGCGGTAGACGTTGGCCAAAAGCTGAGGCTCCAGGCGAAGAATCAGGGCCGACGCCGGTTTCCGCGCGGCCGTGCTCGACTTGTCTTCACGGTCGCCAAGGTCTTCAAAAATCGCCTTCAATGCCCCGTCCAATCCCCGAGGTAGTTCGATCTTCCCGAGAGTGAGCGCTTCCTCGCTGCTCCTCGACAGGTGCTGATAGAACTGCTCAATGGAACCGTCATACTCGCTGATGTCATCTTCCTGATGCGTCGAAGTAGCCGTTGGCTCGCGATCCCCCAGCCGCCTCATCGCCGCGTCGCAGTAAAGGAGTTTCGACAAGGCGACGGGCCAATCCGCGTACTCCGCGCGCCAGTCCAGTCCCGGAGTCATCCAGACCGCGAACGTCTCGCACCAATCTTCCTCCGGATGTTTCTGGGCGTACCAGCCGGGCAAGTGCCTGACATAGCGCTTGCTGAATGGTTCCAGCCGGTATTCTTCCAGATAGGGCTGCGTGTTCGCGCCGAAGTGCTTGACCCATTCCTCGTCATCGTGCAATCCGTAGGCGTAGCAGAGGACGTGTCCCAGTTCGTGACGCAGGTAGCGCAGGATTTCGAGGCGCGAGCTGCCCTCCACGTGACCGATGCGCTCGGCATGAAGGGCCATCAGGTCCGGGCGAGCGAGGTAGAACGGAATCCCGATGGCGAGGCTGTCGGAAACGCCCCATTCATTGGAGAGGTAAAAACGCGGCTTGAGGCGACGGATCCCGGCCTGCAGAACCTCTTGCTCGAATTCGGCGACGACCCCTTCGAGCCACGTTCCCGTGATGGTCAGCCCTAAGTTCCTGATCGGCGTCGTGGCAAAGGGGCTTGCCTCGTGAAACGACTTCGAATCAGACATGACTGATGGCTCCGCGCCTTGCTCCTCTGAGAATCATAACCAAAGGCCTCGCCAGGGCGAATCGTCATAGCGAGGTTCCATGAATTGTCGTCTACGCTTCAGGTCCCGATGGAGTCTGGGCGTAGGCAATCGGATCGTTAAGGCCCGCATCGAAGAATCCTTGCAAGCGCAGCAAACAACTGTCGCAGCGCCCGCAGGCCAAGCCGTCCGGCGCCGGGTCGTAGCAACTGTGCGTAATGGAGAAATCGACGCCCAGCCGCGTCCCTTCGCGGATGATCTCGGACTTGGACATGTCGATGAGCGGGGCGTGGATTTTGATCGATGCGCCGGTTACACCGGCTTTGGTGGCCACGTCAGCCAATCGCTGGAAGGCAGCGATGAAAGCAGGTCGGCAGTCGGGGTACCCTGAGTAATCCACAGCATTGACCCCGATGAAGATGTCGGATGCCCCAGTCACTTCCGCGTACGCCAACGCAAAGGCAAGAAAGATCGTGTTCCGTGCGGGCACGTAGGTAATCGGGATTCCGCCACCGATTCCATGGACCGAAGCTGATTTGGGAACTTCGATGGCATCGGTGAGCGCCGACCCGCCGAAGGCACGAAGGTCAATCGTCTGGATTACATGCTGAGCGGCCCGTACCGTCCGGGCAACGTCCCCCGCGGCCCGCACCTCCGCCTTGTGCCGCTGGCCATACTGAAACGTAAGTGCATGAATCTCAAAGCCTTGCGCGCGGGCGATGGCGGCGGTCGTCGCCGAATCAACCCCTCCCGAAAGAAGCACAACTGCTTTGGCGTCCATTTGCTGCTCAAAAACCCATTATCACAAGTAATGCTTTACCGAGAACGAACCCGGTATTTCAAGGCAATTCGTAACGTCAAGGTAATCTGTGAAATCTCTCCGGCAACCGCCTATTGCGTTCCCAGTATTAGTAGATAGCTTTCGCCCTTTCGTAAAACATCTTACGAACGCGTTTGCGATTCGGTACGAGAAGATGGTGAAGAAGGCTTTTTTGGAGAGAATCTGAACATGAGGAATGTACGAGTAAGTTGGGTCGCATCCGCGATCGTTGTCGCTTTCGCCCTGCCGGTGCTGGCACAGGAGAAGCCCAAGGAGCCGGCCAAGCCGGTTGCTGAGCCCGCCAAGCCGGCGACGACCACCACGACGAGCGTTGCCGCGATCGGCAAGCCAGCGCCGGACTTCAAGCTGAAGGACGTGGATGGCAAGGACCGCAGCCTGGCGGAATTCAAGGGCAAGGTCGTGGTGCTGGAGTGGGCGAACGCGGGTTGCCCGGTTTGCCAGCGTCATGCCAAGGCCAAGACTGCTGAAAACACCATGAAGGGCCTCAAGGACGTGGTCTGGGTCAACATCGACTCGACCGCCAGCGCAACGCCCGAAGATGCCAAGAAGTTTGCCAATGACAACGGCATGGCGAATTACTTGCTGGATCCCACGGGCGCGACGGGCAAGGCCTACGGCGCCAAGACCACGCCGCACATGTTCGTGATCGACACCAAGGGTAACCTCGCCTACATGGGCGCGATCGACGACGACAAGGACGGCAGCAAGAAGGACAAGGCCAAGAACTACGTCAAGGAAGCGGTCGAGGCCATTCAGAAGGGTTCAACCGTCGCCACGTCGACCACCGATCCGTACGGCTGCAGCGTGAAGTACAAGGGTTAATATCGGAACGAACCAATAGGGTAGGACGGCCTACGCGGTCGCCTCCCTGTACGTAGACCGATACAATATCCGGCGGGTGCGATGAAAGTCGCCCCGCCGGATTTTTTTGAGCCCGTAAGAAGCGAGATTTGGTGGTGGAAATCGGACGAACGTCTTCGGCACGCCCCGTTGAGGCAGCTTCCACGCGTACTTCGGCGCGGCTCGGGGATTTCGTGGAGATGCTTCGTCCGACGCAGTGGATCAAGAACGTCGTGGTCTTTGCGGGACCGGCGGCGGCATTGAAACTGTCATCCCCGGAGTTGTTGTGGCAGGCGATCGTGGCCTTTATCGCGTTTTGCCTTGCGGCGAGCGCGACGTATGCGTTCAACGACGTGGTGGATCGGGCGGCGGACGCAAGCCACCCGATCAAACGCCTTCGCCCCGTCGCTCGCGGGACCATCGGCGTACCGGCTGCGCTTGGAGTGTCGGCGGCGCTCGCCGTCATGGCCGTTTTGCTGACCTCGTGGCTTCTATCCGCGTCGGTAACTGCGGTTTTGGTCGCGTATCTGGCCCTGACTCTGGCCTACTCCCTTGCCCTGAAACGCCGAGTGATCCTCGATGTGATTGTAGTGGCCATCGGGTTCGTCCTTCGCGCCCTGGCGGGATCGGCGTCGGTCTCCGTGCCGACGTCGGAGTGGCTGATTGTCTGCGTGTTCACGCTTTGCCTGTTCATGGGCTTCGGCAAGCGGCGCTGCGAAATCGCCATGATCGGCAACCCCGATGACATGGGACACCATCGTCGTACGCTGGTACGCTATACGCCGGACCTGTTGAATCATCTGCTGGCGGTCTCGGCGGGAATCGCGGTCATCACATTCCTCCTCTACACCCTGGACACCAGCGGGCACCCTTCCCCCTTCCAAAAACAGCACTTGTTCTACACGCTGCCATTGGTCATCTATGGAATCTTTCGCTTCGCGATGCTGACCGAGCTGGGCATCTACAGCGGCCCGACGGAAATTGTCCTGAAAGATCGGGCGATGCTCATCGCTATATTGTTATGGGCATTATGTGCCCTGGTGATTGCGTATCAAAACAAGTTATTCGGCAGCGGTGGTCTTCCGGGGCTTATATAATCGCACATGAGCCGCTCCACTGTCGCCGTTGTCCGCACGTCGCCGCAGACGGTTTTTGAAGACTACCACCGCCTGATGAACTTGGCTGGCTATCAGGGAGTGATCGCCAAGGACGCCGAGACGGCCCTGAAGGTCAACATCAGCTGGCATTTTTTCTATCCGGCCGCTTCGACGACGCCGTGGCAGCTCGAGGGCGTGATCCGAACGATGAAGCGCGATGGATACGAGCCACAGCGGATTCACGCGTGCCACAACCGGACGGTGGTGATCGATGCCCGGCTCGGCGAGCGCGAGAACAAACAGGTCAACGTCATCGACGCTCACAGATTGGCCAATGTCCATCTCTACGAAGACAACGTGGAGTGGATTCACATCCGCGATGCCGTAGGCGATCTCGTCGATCGTTTCCTTTGCTTGAATCAGGTTTATCCCCAGGGGTTCAGCATCCCCAAGCGCTTCATAAGCGAAAACATCATCCATTTGCCCACGATCAAGACCCACGTGTTCACGACGATGACGGGAGCGATGAAGAATGCCTTCGGCGGGTTGCTCAACGAGCATCGCCATTGGACCCATCCCGTGATTCACGAAACGCTCGTCGATCTGCTCATGATCCAGCAGCGGATTCATCGTGGAGTCTTCGCCGTGATGGACGGGACGTTCGCTGGGGACGGGCCGGGGCCCCGATGCATGGTTCCCTACGTGAAGAACGTGCTGCTTGCATCGTCTGACCAGGTGGCGATTGATGCGCTGGCCGCCAAGCTCATGGGTTTCGATCCCCTGCGCGATGTCAAGTTTATCCGCCTCGCCCATGAACACGGGCTGGGATGCGGCGATCCCAAGGAAATCGAGGTCGTCGGAGACGTGGAGACCGCGGCGGAAAACTGGCGATTCGTGGGGCCGTTTAAGCGAATGACTTTCGCCGCCAACATGCAACATGCGATCTACTGGGGACGTTTGAATGGATTCCTCGCGTGGTCGCTGAGGACATGGCTCGCGCCCTGGGCGTATATCGCCAGCGTGCTGTATCACGACTGGTTCTGGTATCCACTCTTTGGACGGGCACGAGTGCGCGCCGCGATGCGCAGCTCGTGGGGGCGACTCTTTCATAACTGGGAGCACGTTTGCCCAGATGAAGCGGGCTTCCCGGTAGTCGGTGAGGCCCACGGCAATCTGGTGCGGAGCTTTGGACGAGTCATGGCCCTCGCGTGGCGAATAATGATCACGTGCATCAAAGAGGCGCCGGAATTAGCATTGCGAAAACGGCGCGTATCGCCTCCTTTGTAGTTATCGGGGCGGCAGAAACGGCTGGACAAGCCGACGAACGTATTGGATAGTTGCACCTGGTAGTTCCATAGGGTCTTCGACAAGACACCCTTGTGGCCCGGCCGCCATCGGCATAGGTCCCCAGCGGAGGGGCTCGGCGCCACATTGAGTCGAGACTCAACGATCATCTCCCCAAAACTTCATGAGGCATTCTTGCGTGCTCGGGAGGGGAACCTCGCGCGCGAACAAGATGCCCGTGTCGTAGAAGTCGGCTTGCGCCGCGAAGGCACCGGCTTGCTTCCAATTCATCGATGAGGGGGCCGCATGGCAAAGCACAGCCTTTTCGCCATCTTCTTTTTCGGCATGGTCGGCGTTGCGCAGGCGCAGCCGGCTCTTACGGAACCGGCGGAGTTCCCATCGGCAGTTCCCGGACCGCGGGCTGTGCCGTCGGGTGAGGAATGTTTTCATCTGGCGAGCGGAACGATTACGCCCGGAGATGTGGATTGGGTGCAAATCCTGATGCCCAGGGCCACGACGCAAACCATCGTGGACGTGGACTTTCCCGCCAACGGCGGCGGCAGCGCCTTGCTGGCGTCGATAGTCATGGGGACGACGGCGTTCAACATCGCGGACAACAATGGAACGCGGGACTCCCTCTGCGGCTTAAGCGCGACCACAATCCCCGTAGGCAGCACGCGAGACTCAGCGGTTGCTTTCACGGCCAGGGCGGCAAACATCGTCATCAACATCGGAATTACCGGAGCGGCAGATACCGGATTCGTCGGGGCCCATTCTGAGACTTTCACTTATGACGTGTGGGTCTACGCGCAGACCGTGCCCTGCACCCTGAACTCCGATTGCACAGACGGGGTCGTCTGCACCGTTGATTCTTGCAACGTCGCAACCGGCGATTGCTTCAACGACGCAGATGACGCCGCGTGCGACAACGGTCGTTTCTGTGACGGTGAAGAATACTGCGACGCGGTGCGAGGGTGTCGTGCCGGCCTGGCGCCGGATTGCGATGACGGCGTGGCGTGTACGTTCGACGACTGCGACCCCCTGACCGATGAATGCATGAGCCTGCCCGACGACGATTTCTGCGACAATGAGGCCTTCTGCGACGGGCAAGAGTGGTGCGATCCGCTGCTTGACTGTCAACCGGGCGACGCACCCGCATGCGACGACGGGGTTGAATGTACCGTCGATCGCTGCGATGACGACTCCGATGATTGTGCTCACGAGGTTGATCATGCCTTCTGCGACGACGGATTCTATTGCACGGGCGAGGAAACCTGCGACTCGCTGCAGGATTGCGTGCCCGGCCCGCCGCCGCTTTGCGACGACGGCGTCCGCTGTACGGTCGATGCGTGTGATCCGGAATTGGATGAGTGCCTCTACCTGCCCGATGACACGGCCTGCAGCAACGGCTTGTTCTGCGACGGAGAAGAATGGTGCGATCCGGTCGCCGGTTGCCAATCGGATGACCCGTCCGCCTGCGACGATGGAGTCGATTGTACAATCGATTCCTGCGATGACGGCGCCAATGATTGCGTGCATACGGTTAATCATGCCTTCTGCGACGACGGGCTGTACTGTACCGGCGAGGAATCGTGCGACGCGCTGCGGGGTTGCGTGACTGGCAATCCGCCGGTCTGCGACGACGGCGTTTCCTGCACGGCGGATACGTGCGATCCGGACTTGGACGAGTGCCTCTACCTGCCTGATGACGCGGCTTGCGGCAACGGCGTGTTCTGCGACGGAGAAGAATGGTGCGATTCCGTCGAAGGGTGCATCACCGGCGATGATCCATGTCCGGATCGACTATGCCGCGAGAGCGACGACCGATGCGTAAATTGTTTGAGCGATGCGGACTGTGACGATGGGGACTTCTGCAACGGCCCTGAGAGCTGTGACGGCCAAGGGTCGTGCGTCGAGGGAACCCCGCCGTGCCCGCCCGGAGTAGATTGTAACACGGACACGGAGCGTTGCGAAGCCGTCGCGTTCACGCTGGACATCCAGCCTCGCAAGTGTCCGAACCTTTTCAAGACGAACGGGCAAGGGATTGTGCCCATGGCGCTTACCGGCGGCCCAGGGGCGAACGTGCAGGAGATCAAGCCCGGCTCTCTGCGACTGGAACGCGTGGACGGCATCGGCAAGCCGCTTCATCCAAATGAGGGGCCACACGGTCCATGGCGCAAATTTGAGGACGTAACAGGGCCACACTACGGAGAGATCTGTGCTTGTCATCGGGCCGAAAGCGATGGGTGGGCCGATCTCGTGATGCGCTTCGATGTACAGGCGATGAACAAACACCTCCAATTGGACAAAGTGTCATCAGGGTCTTCGGTGGCGCTTCGCATCAGTGGTCGGCTCAAAGACGGGACGAAGTTCGAAGCGATCGACTGCATTGTTGTGGAACAGCCTCCACGCAAACCGCCTCGCTTCGAACCGCGATAAAGCCTTGGCGCGCGTCTTTACAACTCGAGCAGCCATTCGACAATGGGCTTTGAGGGATAGTCGAACTCGTACTCTCGAAGATGTCCCCTGGAGACCCACCGGATTTCCGCGTAGGGTCCCTTGAGGGGTTCTCCATCGATGATGCCGCAAAAGAAGCAGCGCACTTCGAACTCTTGTCCATCGAGAGCGGCCGTCAGAGGCGGCTGGCCGACGACAATTTCAACGTGAATGCCGAGTTGTTCGAGGGCGATCCGGCGCATGGCTTGCTCCGGTGATTCGTCGGCGCCCACCGCACCTCGCGGGAACTGCCACAACCTGGGTTGTCCCTCCGGCGCGAACGGCAAGCCGATGAGGATGTGGTTGTCATGTCGTTCGACGACCCCTACGGCGACTCGTGGTCTTCGTGGGGATCTGGGTCTCATCGAGGTCGTTCACCGATCGCAGGGCTGGGGAATATTATGTTGCGTCGCCAATGAGGTAGATGCGGTTCTTCCCGTCGCGTTTGGCGCACAGCAAGGCCTCATCGGCGCGTTTCAGCAAGTCCTCGGGCGTCGCAGCGTCCCACGGATACGTCGCCAGCCCGCCGCTGATGGTCAGTCGGCCCTGTCCCTCTGACCCCAAAAGGGGAAACGGCTCAGTGCGAAGGGCCGCCTTGACACGGTCGAGAACGGAAAGGGCGCACTGAGGATGCTTGGAGCCGGCGGTCCTCGGGCCCTCAGCGTCCCAGAAGACCACGGCGAATTCGTCGCCGCCGTAGCGTGTAACAATATCCTGCTCGCGGCAATGTCTGCGGAAGAGCTGCCCCGTGACGCGAATGATCTCATCGCCGGCGGCGTGTCCATACTGATCGTTGTAGCTCTTGAAATCATCGAGATCGAAGAACAAGAGAGTGACCGGGAAATGCTCCGCCTGCGCGCGAGCGAGAATGGTCGCAAGCTCCTCGCGCAGGAACCGTCGATTGGGCAAGCCGCTGCATTCGTCGGTAAGAGCGAGCTTGCGCCACTCACGCTGCCTGGAGGCTGCCGAAAGAATATGGCTCACCACGGCCGCGTAATGGGACAGTTTCTGAGTATCTTCCAACGAATAGGGGCCGCCGACGCGCTCGCCGACGCTTATTTGCCCGATCACTCGGCCTTCCATGGTCAGCGGAGTGCTCAACACCGGCTTTGTAACCGCCTCGCCGCGGACCGCCGCGGCGCCTTCCACAACGACCGTCGCGCCGCGAGCGCCCAGCGCCGAATGAACCAATGCGGCCAGTTGGTCGAGGAGGTCGATGGGTCTTCCGCTGAGGCGCTCCAGACTTGCTCCCAGAAAAGCTAATTCTTGCATGGAGGGCGTTGAAGCGGCGCTCGGAGGCTGAGCGGAGGTTAGCCGGGCGTAACCCACAGCCGCGTCGATTTCTTCATCGCGAAATGGCAAGAGGACATAGTCGTTCGCCCCGCTTTCCAGCGCCCGCTTGGCAACCGGCTCGGACTGCGGAGAACAACAAAGGACGATCTTGGTAACCCCGTCGCCGCTGGCTTCACGCAGCCCCGCGACCGCACTTTCCAAGGGTGCGGCGGATCCATCGACCAGAACCAGCACGGCCCGCGCGGGCTTGCGGCTCAGCTCGACGATTCCGGAGAGATAGGAATCACATCGCGAAACGTCCCATGTGGGATAGCGCTCCCGCAAGGATTCAAACCAGCGAGACTGGGACCCACTGCCATCGGCCACGAACAAGAGACGATCGCCGTGAAGTCGATCCCACGTCGCTGCGGTTGCAGTGCTCACGGCATCCCCCTCGTTAGGCCCTGATCATCGGGTGGGCGAGGCATCCTTTCGCCCGGCAACGCGGTGATGTCATCGCTCATGAGAGCTCGCAATTCCTCTTCGGTGAGCAAAGGCTCAAATGAAACCGTTCGCGGCGCCGGTCGATCGACCTGCGGCGGAGCATCCGCTGCGGGAGCACGAGTTGTTGGGGCGACGCGCGTGGGCCGATCGCCATATCTCAGCCAGGGTACGCGAGCGGGCTTCTTCGGGTCCTCGCCGTCAGCGCGTGGTGGGTCGGGTACTGTGATCGGCGCGGGAACAGGGACGGCCGAGGAGGGCAATGGATCACGAACGCCCTCCGGCTTTCCGACCGCCGGCTCCGCGCTCGTCGATGAAGGCGCCGAACTCATCAACTCCGCGAGAGCATCCCGCGTCAATCCGACGGCCCCAAGTTCGATCGCCCGCGCCATTCGCAAATCCGCGCGCTTGGCGGCGTAGACAAAGATCTTCACGTCCCGACGGAGGCGCGAGGCGATGGAAAAAAACTCCATTTCGCAAGCCCCCATGCCGTCCAGGCAGACGACCACGACTTTCCACGGCGTCGGCGATGGTCGAAGGAGGCGGGCCAGCCCACGATACACATCCGGGCATGCCTCCGTATCCAGCGAGAAGCCCGCCATAAGCTCTCCAATTGTTGAGGATTGAGTATCCTGCTGCGAAAACGGTGGTTGCGGTCGGATGTGCAGCACACGAGGACGAAGGGTATTGGGGTTAGAAGCGTCGTACACGAATCGACTCTTTCACGCACAGTATTTGCGCGCGAAGGCTCCTTCGTAACTAGTGTAGCGAAGCGGCACTCGCAGGTCAACGGAATTGCACGGTCAAGGGGCTGCCGATTCGACCGGCTGCACTCTCGCGGTCAGAATGGGGGTATCGTCCAGAGCAACGTTTGGCCGCGGCAGGTTTCTGGGACGCGACAGCCAGCCGATCAAGAGAAACCCGATCGCATAGAGCAGTAGGAAGACACTGAAGGCGCGTTGGCCGGCAGTGAAATAGACGAGAAAAGAAAACAACGAATATGCGCCAAGTGCGATTTCCGCGATCCACGTGCGATTGACCGCGGCCTGATAGCGACTGACAGCCCGGACGGAGTCGGCGCTGCCGGATTTTGGCGTGCGGACGAATTCGCCTCCCCAGGAAAACAGTCCGCGGAGGACGCCCAACGAATTGTTGATGCACATGCCGCAGCCGAGGATGAGCATCGAGGGGATCGTTCGCAGACCCGACCAGCGCCCGCCGAGGCTGTACCGGGCGTATGCATACATGAACGACGGAGCTACCGCCGACACCGCGATAGCCGTCCATGCGGTCCAGAACCATTCGAATAAGAATCCTTGGTCCGAGAAAGTCAGGAGCATGGGACGAGCCACGACGGCGAGAAGCAGCATCCACAACGCCACCGAGTAGTGCGTCAGGTGCAACGTTGCCTCGATCTTCTGACCCAAGGAAAGCCGAGCCAGCCAGACGGCGGGCAGGAGCTTTCGGGCCACCTGAATCGAGCCCGCGGCCCAGCGGCGCTGCTGGTTCTTGAGCGCCCGAACCGTGCCCGGCAGTTCGGCCGGACAGGCAAGGTCCAGACAATAGTCCAGCCTCCAGCCGGCGAGCTGCGCGCGATAGGACAGATCAAGGTCCTCGGTGAGCGTGTCGCCGCTCCAGCCGCCGACGGCCGGATCGTTGATGGCAGCCTTCCGCCAAACCCCCGCCGTCCCGTTGAAGTTCATCATCAAGGCGTTCCACGCCCTTGCCCCTTGTTCGATGGCGAAATGCCCGTCGATGGCCAACGCCTGCGCCTCGGTGAGCCACGATTCATGTCGGTTCAAGTGACTCCACCGCCCCTGGAGACACGCCAGGTCGTGTCGCGCTTCCAACAGGGGGATCGCCCGGCGAAGAAAATCTTTGGGAGGGACGAAGTCGGCATCGAAAATCGCAACGTATTCTCCGCGGGCGACGGCGACTCCGGCGGCGAGCGCCCCGGCCTTGTACCCGGACCGGTCCCCTCGGCGGACAACCTTGATATCCGCTCCCTGCGAACGCAGTCGGTTCGCAATGTCATCGATAACGTCGCGGGTTGCGTCATCACTGTCGTCGAGAATCTGGATTTCATGACGATCCAGCGGATAGTCGAAGGCGACCGTCGCATCGACAACCCGCTCAACAACATCGCGTTCGTTATAGATTGGGATCTGCGTGGTTACGACCGGCCAATGGTCCGGAGCGCGATCGTGATGATACGCGGCGATGATCTCCTGCTGTTCGCGGCGTTTCGTCGCCGCCTTTCGCCGGAAGAGGAATACGAGTGCGTATAGATTCAGGCCGTAGACGGCGAGCGCGATGGTCGCGGTATAAAACGCAGTCTGGACGATCCACGAGAGGACATCATGCACCTGGGTCTCTCACTTGGCGCGGACAACACAGCCCGCCGTTAATCGGCAGTTCCCGATCGCTGTCAAACCTGAGCGGTCATTCCCATCCGGGTCTGACGTCCGCGCCATGACGTCGCCGCGTACCCGGTGACCGTCCTCCTAAGCGGATGCCGGTCCAGCCGCTGCGAACAGATCGCAGTCAGGCTGTGACGCCCTAGAATAGGATATTCGGCAATAACCGCCAGAGGCGGGGAACGCCCCTCATCTCGCTTGTATCCGCCCCGCGGATAAGATTCGTAGGGCTTGACGGTGATATTTCCAATGCTGCTAATGACGATCTTCCATGTCCGATCAGTTTGAACTTGTCAGCCCATTTGAGCCCAAGGGCGACCAGCCTGCGGCCATCGCCAAACTCACAGGGGCTTTTCGCGGCGGCGTCCGGCACCAGTGCCTTCTAGGGGTCACCGGATCGGGCAAGACGTTCACGACGGCCAACGTCATCGCCGACCTCAACCGGCCCGTACTGGTCATCTCCCATAACAAGACCCTCGCCGCCCAGCTCTACGAGGAATTCCGAGAGTTATTTCCGCGCAATGCGGTCGAATACTTCGTCAGCTACTACGATTATTACCAGCCGGAGGCATACATCCCGCAGCGCGATATCTATATCGAGAAAGACGCCTCCCGAAACGACGACCTGGATCGGCTCCGGCTCAGCACCACGAGCACGCTGGTGTCGCGCCGCGACGCGGTCATCGTCGCCAGCGTATCCTGTATTTTCGGGCTTGGCTCACCGGAAGACTACAAAGCGGCCGTCTGCGTCCTTGACGTAGGCGGGTCGATCGACCGCGACGAACTTCTCAAACGCTTCGTGGACCTGCAATACGACCGCAACGACCTGGATTTCAAACGGGGCACGTTCCGCGTGCGCGGCGATGTCGTCGAATTACACCCCGCCCATGAACAGTTCGCCTACCGCATCGAGATGTTCGGCGATGAGATCGAAAAGCTGGAGATGATCCATCCGCTCACGTCGCAGTCCCTGGGCGGTCTTGAACGGGTGTTCGTCTTTCCAGCCGTACACTACGTGATGCCCGAGGAACGCATCGCCTCCGCGACGGGGAGCATCCTGGAAGAGCTGGATAAACGGGTGATGGAGTTTCGCCGACACGGCAAACTGCTTGAGGCCCAACGGCTCATTGCCCGAACCAAATATGACGTGGAGATGCTTCGAGAAGTGGGCTACTGCTCGGGCATAGAGAACTACTCACGACACCTGAACGGCACGGCCCCGGGAGCCAAGCCCTATACCCTGATCGACTATTTTCCCAAGGACTTCCTTCTGGTCATCGACGAGTCGCACGCCACCCTGCCGCAGATTCGGGCCATGTTCAACGGCGATCGCGCCCGCAAGGAAACGCTGGTCGAACACGGGTTTCGCCTGCCGAGCTGCCTGGACAATCGACCGATGCGCTTCGAGGAGTTCCAGGGGATGTGGAACCAGGTGCTGTTTGTGTCTGCGACGCCCGGTCCGGCGGAACTGGAGATGTGCGGCGGCGAGGTCGTCGAACAGATCATCCGCCCGACCGGTCTGGTCGATCCGCCCATCGAGGTCCGTCCCGCGCGAGGGCAGGTGCCCGACCTGCTGCAACGCATCGCCCAGCGCGCCGCGGTCAAGCAGCGCGTGCTCGTGACCACTCTGACCAAACGGCTGGCCGAGGACTTGACCAAATACATTCAGCAGGAGGGCCTTCGCGGCAAATACTTGCACAGCGACATCGACACGCTGGAGCGTGTCGCCATCCTCAAGGAGCTTCGTGAGGGCAAGTTCGACGTGCTCGTGGGGGTCAACCTTCTCCGCGAGGGCTTGGACCTGCCGGAAGTGTCGCTCGTGGCGATCCTCGACGCGGACAAGGAGGGGTTCCTGCGCAGCGAGACCTCGCTGGTCCAGATGATCGGCCGCACGGCCCGCAACGTGAACGCCGAGGTCATTCTCTACGCCGACACGGTGACGCCGAGCATGAAACGGGCCATGGACGAAACCAACCGCCGCAGGACTACGCAATTGAAATACAACGAAGAGCATGGCATTACGCCGGAGACGGTGGATAAGGCCATCCGCTCAACGTTGGAGAAAATGGTCAACGCCTACAAGACTGCGGCCGAAGCCATCGAGCTTTCCGAACAGGAAATGGACCGCACCGAGCTGATCGCCATGCTCGAAAAAGAAATGCTCGAAGCCGCCGAAACCCTCGAATTCGAACGCGCCGCACGGCTACGGGATCGGATCAAAGACCTCAAGCAAATGCCCGAGTTTGCCATGAAACTACCAAGCAGCGAAAGCAGCCCGCCTCCGGCTCCAAATCGAAAGACCGCAAAGAAGCAAAATTTGCGGCCTCGACAATCCCCGTAAGTTTTTTTGATTTTTCTTCCGTCGGACGGCCTGCTTGCGTGTTGTAAGGTTTGGAAGCCTTGCAACACAGCAGGCTTCGCCCAGAGGGAAACCGATATGCGCAACACGATCTGCGTTCTAGTTTTGTTGGTAGCAGCGGGGCCCATTCATGCCGGTCCGCCCATCCGTGGGCACGACTGCCGCGTCTGGCAGGAAGCCCCGCGCCACGAGCATCCGTGGCCCGGCCCGATGGCATACGATAGCTCTCGCCGTGTGACCGTCTTGGTTGGCGCTGAAAGCACTTGGGAATACGACGGAACGCGTTGGGAACGCTATAAAGACCCCGGTCCCTCCTGGTCAGCACAGCCCAATGCCATCGCGTTTGACGCGGCTCGCGACGTAACCGTCGTTTTCGAGAGTTACATCGACGATGAGGGCCGTGGCATGTCCCGCACTTGGGAATGGAATGGCCACGGTTGGATTGTTCATGACGCAATCGGCCCCGTTCTTCGGCAAGCGCCGGTTCTTGCATATAACCCTCGTGTTGCCGCTATCGTCTTGTTCGGAGGGCACTTTGTGGAGGCGGGCACGACCGACATGTGGGTATGGAACGGTGGTGGTTGGATAAAACAATCGTACACGCCCGGCGGACCTGACGTCGTAATGGCAATGGGTTACGACTCGGCCAGAAATCAGTTCCTGGTTTTTGGATATTCCTGGGATGGAGGACAGCATCGAGAAACTTGGGAACTGTCAAATCAGTGGCTCTACCACGGTAGCACAGGCCCCCTCCTATTTCCCGAGGAGTATTCATTTGTCGGAGGAAATCGTTTGTTCATGATCGGAGAGTGTAGCCCCACGAATTGTCGTGAAATCTGGGAATGGAGTGGCGCCGAATGGGAACGACTGCCTCCCGATGAATTCCGGACCCCATCGGGAACTTGGCGCAGTTTCTGCTATGACAGCGACAGGGATGCCATCGTCTCACCCGGAATCCCTGCCTACGGTGAGTACAACGGATACATCAGCGTCGATACGTGGGAATGGACCGATGGAGCGTGGCGGTTGGCTCAGACCACCGGCCCGTTGCCGCGCTATGGGCATGCGCTGACCTACGATCCAGAACGCGCGGCAAGCGTAATGTTCGGCGGATACAGTTCCGGGTTCCTCGCGGACACTTGGTACTGGGACGGACTGACCTGGGGATTCATGAACGTCGGCGGGCCATCACCTCGATGGCTTCACACGATGGCTCAGGACACGGGTCGCGGGAAAACCGTACTCTTTGGCGGGCTGGGCTCACACGGCCAAGTCGCAAAATCACGCTCACGTGGCGATACGTGGGAGTGGAATGGCGTCTATTGGCCAGGGTCTTTCAATTTTTGGGTTAGAGTTGGTCGATAAAGGCGTTGGTCAGGGAGGACCAAGCCATGTCACAGGTTATTTCGCTTTGGGAGGCGTTTGCGCAGGTTCCCGATCCGCGGGAT
>Ga0187893_10000607_pt1 | contig 91790 bp, 81 predicted proteins | sample MA1701074metaG_FD_139574 | JGI IMG/M metagenome (GOLD analysis project Ga0187893, IMG submission 139574) | White microbial mat communities from a basaltic lava cave in the Kipuka Kanohina Cave System on the Island of Hawaii, USA - MA170107-4 metaG ... | reverse complement strand
GCGGGATGGAGCCACCCGCTTTACGGCGTCGCTCGCGCTCCGCCTATCAGCGGGTTGGAACCGGCCAGCCCCATGAGCGCTATCGCGCCATGGGTCCGGCGGCTCATCCCGCGCCCCGTTAGACGAATCCGATGAACGACTATTACGTCTACGTTTACATAGATCCGAGAAATCATGAGGAGTTTTATTACGGCAAGGGCAGGGGTTCCCGTAAAGATGCCCACCTGGACCACCAGTCAGACTCCGACAAGGCTAAAAGGATCGCCGAGATTAAGAAAGAAGGCCTTGCTCCGATGGTTCGCGTTATAGTTCGCGGTCTATCGGAGACCGAGGCGCTACTTGTCGAGAAAACTCTTTTATGGAAGCTTGGGAAGTGGACGACCAATGTAGCGCCCGGTCATTTTGCAGACAAGTTTCGGCCACACAATACGCTTCACAAGGAACTGTCCGGTTTTGATTTTCGCAACGGCCTCTATTACTACAACGTTGGCGAAGGCACCCACCGAAATTGGGACGACTACGTCGAGTTCGGATTCATCTCTGCTGGCGGGGCACTGCGGTTTCGGGATGCGATGTTGGGTTTTAACGAAGGAGATGCCTTTGCCGCGTATTTAAAGAGTCATGGGTTCGTCGGGATGGGTACGGTCCGTGCCCGCGCCACGCGGAGCCGAGACGTCAAAATCAAGGGTCGAGCCTTATCGGAGTTGCATCTCCGCTGCCCAAGGATAAACGAGCGGCGTGATGATCCGGAGCGCTCGGAGTACATTTGTCTCGTCGACTGGCTCGCATGGGTGCGGAGAGAAGAAGCCAAGTGGAGAGCTACGCCCAAGCTTTACACAACAACGCACGTCCGGGCGTCTCTCGACGGGCAGCCAGCAACAGTAGAGTTCCTTGAGCAGGAATTCAAAGTCTCGATCCGAAAGGTGATCGCCTAACGATCGGCTTGAGAAGGATCTTCGACCCGCTCGCGACGCTCGCCGGTCTCGTCCTCTCAGCCTGAGCCGATAAGCGGACCGCTCGCGACGCCTGGTTCTGAACGTGCACAGATGATAGAGACCGTCAGAGATCAAATGAAACATTGTGGGTTGGTGATGAAGTCGCTCGCTTGGGCTTTGCCCGCCTGCCAGAGCGCGGGCAGGCCCATCCGCTTATCGGGGCGCGGGATGGAGACACCCGCTTCCTGGCGTCGCTCGCGCGCCGCCTATCAGCGGGTTGGAACCGGCCCGACCCATGGGCGCTATCGCGCCATGGGTCCGGCGGCTCATCCCGCGCCCCGTTCGGCTGCAGGAGTGTCATCGGGTGAACGAAGAGTAATTATTGGGTATGCGAATGAACACAATCACAAGGGAGGAGTGTAACGATGTCTCAGATTGATGTTTCCATTGCGGAAGAGGCGAAATCCTCGGCAAAGACTGACCTGGATCCGCGCCTCCAACTGCTCATCGTACAAATGCGAAGTGGCATTACCAAAGTGGCCTCGGTGTCCACTGCCGAGAATGAGGTGGCGGTGATCGCCCGCGTGGCCGATGCTGATGCCTGGTTGAACCTCAGCGAGGTGCGCGACGCCACCGTTATCGGCAAGGCGGGCAGCGACAGTTCGATCGTCACCGGGAAAATCCCGGTGACACGAATCGAAAAGGTGCGCAACCAATCATACATCGAAAGCTTGAAGGCCGCTCAGCCGTTACAGCCGATGCTCGCTGTCGCCACAGACGAAACAGAGGCTCAGCCGGCGCAACTACCTGCTGGCAACCACGTGAGCGGGGGGGAGGGCGTGGTCTTGGGCGTCATCGATTACGGCGGCGACTTCGTTCACAGAAACTTCCGAAAGGGCAATGGCAAGACCCGTCTGCTCTCGATTTGGGATCAGAACGGCGGCAACAGTCCCGCCAGCCCATACGGTTATGGCGTCGAGCATTCCACGGCGTCGCTCGACCTCGCGATCAACCAAGCCGATCCCTATTCAGCGATCGGCTATTTTCCGGGAGCCTCATCGCACGGCACTCACGTCATGGATATTGCCGCAGGCAACGGCAATGGTAGCGGCGTCCCCGGCATGGTGCCGAACGCTGACCTCATTTTCGTCAACGTGACTCACGAACGAGATCCACACAAGCCCGAGGACATCATCAAGACGTCGTTCGGCGATTCCGCCACGCTGCTCGAAGCGCTCAAATACATCTTCGATAAAGCGGGCAGACGTCCGGCTGTAGTGAACGTGAGCCTGGGAACCAACGGTGGCCCCCACGACGGTACGTCACTCGTTGACCAGGGAATTGACGCCCTCGTCAGCGCCGCGCCCAATCGAGCTGTGGTGATCGCAGCGTCCAACTCGTTCGACGATGGAATCCACGCGACCGGTACGCTGTCGGCCGGAGCCAGCCATGACCTGCACTGGGATGTCGCGGCGACCCTCTCCCGCCCCATCGAAATGGAACTCTGGTATGCAGGGCAGGATCGCCTCAAGGTCGAACTGTTCGGCCCCAACGGAGCGCTGCTCGCGACGGCGGCACCGGGTGAGACCAAACAGGTTCAGCTCGGAACCGACGTGGTGGCGTTGCTGGCCAATCGTCTAAACGACCCGAACAATCACGACAATATGATCGGCGTCTTCCTGATGTCCGGCATGCCGGGCGGACGGTACATCGTTCGGCTCACAGGCGAAGTTATCACCGACGGCAAGTTCCACGTCTGGATCGAACGCGACAACATCTTCCAGTCGAATTTTCCAGCCCCCAACGACAACACTCACACGATCGGTTCCATTTCCTGCGGGAAAAAAGTCATTGCCGTCGGTTCCTACGACGCGAACACCTCGACGAAACCGCTTTCCTATTTCTCAAGCGCAGGCCCTACTCGTGACGGCCGCAAGAAGCCCGAAATCTCGGCACCAGGCCACAACGTGTGGGCGGCCAGGTCGCTCACGGTGACCGGCGTGACACGCATGAGCGGTACGAGCATGGCCGCACCGGTCGTCGCAGGGATTATTGCCTTGGTGTTCGAGGAAGCCGTCGCCCGAGGCATCAACCTGTCTATCGATCAAACGATTCACATCCTCACCGACTCGGCACGGCGGAGCCCTCCCGGCGGAGCTGCATGGAACGATAGATACGGCCATGGTCGTATCTCGGCGGCCAAAGCTATTAAAGCCGTCATCGACATGAGTGCCGGCGGAGGCGGGGGAACGGAAGTGGCCGCAACCGCAAAGAAGGCTTCCAAACCGCGCAAGCGGAAGTGATAATGATGATATGGTATGATGGAGCCCCGTTGACGGTATGCTTTCTACTTCGTTAGCCGTCGACAGGTTTTTCTGGAGGGACTGAGAATGAAGCGCAAGATCAACCTCGACGAACTCCACAAAGTCGAATCAAGTTCGGTGATCCCGCTCGCTCGTAAGGCCTCGGATGTCGTTCAGGCGATCATCAAGGTCAAAGAAACGAATTACGTTCCCCTATGTGTTCGCCTGCGTGCGTCAATAGGTCCCGACATCTTCACGGGCGAATTCAAGTACGACGACCTCGAATCCCTAGAACAAGATCCCAAGGTCGAGTCCGTGTCGATCAGCAAGGATCTCAAATCGGCGGAGTAAGATAGGTTTGAGCCGACTTCTGCCGAGAGCAGTTTGAGACGGACTTACGCTCGCTAGAGAACCCCGAGGAACGCCGAACCAGGCGCTGCAGCAGGCGGCGGGGCATGATTCGTTTCTGTGACTGCCAGCTCACCAGTGCCCCGCCGCTGCTAAGCTTTGTCGTTAGATTACCGCAAAGATCGCATGACAATAATCAAGCGCCACCGACTGAAACTCGCTTCCAGGCACTCCGTCGCTGTCGCCAACTTTGGCTAAATTGCCGACGCCAGTGTAACATCGCAGCTAAAGCGGCCTCCTTGAGAACGCGCCGGCTGATTTTGCTGCCGGGCAGGATCCCCTCACCCATTCACCCCTCACCACAATCGTTTGCTTTAGAGTCTTGGTTGGCCTTACATACAAAACTTAGAACAGAAAACGTTCCATAAACACGTAGACAAAGAAACCGGCTTGGAGTATGGAGTTGTTGATTCTCGTGTTCTCTCAAAAACTAATATCGGAGGATGGATGAAGATTAAAAAAAGTTGCTACTTAATCCTACTCGCTCTGCTTTTCGCGATGCTCGGCGTGTCGCGGGCGCAGGGACAGACCCCCTTTTATCAAAAGAAAACCATTAACCTTGTCGTCGGGTCGGCGCCGGGCGGTTTATACGATCGCTGGGGTCGTCTGTTCGCCCAGCACATGGGAAAGTACATCCCGGGCAATCCCGATTTCGTGGTTCAGAACATGCCGGGAGGCGGCTCCATGGTTGCCGCCAACTACCTCTACGGTATCGCCAAGCCGGACGGCCTGACCTTTGGCATGTTCGGAACCCATATGTACTTGCAGCAATTGGTCGGCATCCCCGAGGTCAAGTTCGATGTGCGCAGATTTAATTGGCTTGGCTCCCAGGAAAAGGGGCAAATGATGCTCTACATCCGTGCCGACTCCCCTTATAAATCGGTAGATGACGTTCTCACTGCCAAAGAGCCGCCCAAGTGCGGCGGTTCCGGAGCCACCGATCAAACCGCCCTTTTCACCAAACTGTTGGAGGAAACCATCGGCGCGAAATTCATCCGCGTGTTGGGTTACAAGAGCGGCGGCGACGTCGATCTCGCCATGGAGCGTGGCGAAGTGATATGCCGAGCGACGCGGATTACGGTTCATTTCAGCCGCGAGCCGTTTCTTTCATGGGAGAAAAAAGGCTTCGACCGCCACCTAGTCCAGGCCGGAAAAACACGAGACTCGCGCCTCAGCAATGTGCCGACGATCTATGAGCTGATGGACAAATACAAGACCTCGGAGATCGGTCGGCGCTTGACTCAGGTAATCCTCAGCGGGGACGAGCTTGGCCGCCCGATGGCGGCGCCGCCAGGAGTGCCTCCGGATAGAATCAAGATCCTGCGCGAGGCTTACAATAAGGCATTAAAAGATCCCGAGCTGATCTCCGAAGTCAATCGCTCGCGCTTGGACATGGAGCCTTCCACCGGCCAGGAGATCGAGGCTTTGATCAAAGAGGTCATGGATCAACCGACGGATGTGGTGAACCTGGTTAAAAAAGTGGTACAGCCCTAGCATGGTGTTTCCCGCGAACGCTCGTCTCTCGGGAGCGAGCCCTCCCGGTAGCGAAATTCGCTTCGTCGATACCACGTTGCGCGATGGCCAGGAAAGCCTCTGGGCCACGGGCATGCGCACCGGCATGATTCTGCCCATCGCCGCATTGCTGGATGAGGCGGGCTTTGAAGCCATCGAGATCATCGCCACCACCAACTTCAAAAAACAAATTCGTGATCTGCAAGAGAATCCGTGGCAGCGCATTCGTTTAATCGCCGACAGGATCAAAAACACTCCGCTACGAGCCGTGCGCAACCGGTATATGGCGGCATTTCAAATTACGCCACAATCGATCTCGGATCTCTGGCTCGAGCGGATGAGCGCCCATGGCGTCAGGGAAATGAGACTATCCGACCCATCGAACACGCCGCATCACTGGAAAGAGATCGCCGCGGCGGCGAGCCAAGTGGGACTAAAAACGATCGTCAATTTGATTTTTTCCATCTCTCCACGGCACACCGACGAGTATTATGGCGCAAAGGCGCGCCAGGCGGCCCAACTCAACCCCTATCGCATCTGCATTAAAGACCCCGGCGGTCTGATGACGCCGGAACGAACGCAAACCCTGGTGCCGGTCGTACTCAAAGCAAGCGGCAAAATCCCTGTGGAGCTCCATGCCCACTGCAACACTGGCCTCGGGCCACTGTACGCTCTTGAAGCCGTGCGTCAGGGCATCAGATCGCTCAATACGGCGCTCCCTCCTCTGGCAAACGGTTCCTCCAATCCGTCGCTTTTTAACCTGACGCAAAACCTGCGCGCACTCGATTATCAACCAGTTATTAACGAAACGCCAGTAAGGCAGGTGTCGGAACACTTCCAGGCGATCGCCAAGCGCGAGGGATTCCCCATCGGCGTGCCTCTCGAATACAGCGAATTTCACTTCACCCATCAGGTGCCCGGAGGAATGATCTCAAATTTTCGCTATCAACTAGCCAAAGCCGGAATGGAGCACAGACTGCCGGAAGTTCTGGCAGAGATCGGCCGCGTGCGCGCCGAGTTCGGCTATCCGATCATGGTGACACCCTACTCCCAATTCGTCGGCGTGCAAGCAACGATGAACGTTATCCTCGGCGAACGCTACAAGGAAGTCGCCGACGAGGTCATCCAGGTTGCGCTGGGATTATGGGGCGAAGAGGAGTGCTCGTTGATGGATGCCAACGTCAAAGACAAGATTTTAAGCCGCCCGCGCGCCAAGGAGCTGGCTGAGTGGACTCCGCCGCAACCGTCTCTGAAGGAGATTCGCGCCCACCTTGGTGATCCGGGAATCTCCGACGACGAACTATTGCTTCGATATTTTTCAAGTGAGGCCGACGTTATGGCGATGAAAGCTGCGGCACCGCCGACACCTTATCGCCTGGGCCGACATTCGCTTCTGGGGATCATTGAGGCTATAAGCAAGCAGGACAGCAGCCGGCAAATCTACATCCGAACCGAAAATCTCTCCCTCCAGCTGGGCAACAGAACCTCTCGGTCGGGAGTGGATGCCGGTCCCGCGCCCGATTCGCTCACCAAAACCCGATAACCGGATACGCCTGCCGGAGGCAAAATTCTTGTTGTGGAAGTCCCGCCGGCTATTGTATAAGAACGCCCGGAATGGGAGGGCTTCATATGATCGCAGCAAATGCAGTTCGCGCGTTATTCGTGCTTTGCTTGCTCGGCAGTCTTCTCTGGATGCGAGGCGACTCCTTTGGGCAAGCTACGATCCTCGGTGGCGCGGTGGAGCGTCAAGCGGGCTATGGGGAAATGGAGAATTTCACCATCGTGTCTTATAGCGACCTTGACGGCTGGGATCAGGTTGCGGAGTTTCGCGTGAGCCGCGACGGCAAGTACGCCTACACATCGAACTACCAGGGCTTCAGCATTGTCGACGTCAGCGATCCGGCGCGACCGCGAGTGGTTTCCCAGACCAAGAACCATCCCAGCGTGCAAAGCCAGTACATCGATGTCCTGGGCAATACTCTGGTCGTCAATCAGGAGGCTGTGCGAGATGAGAAAATTAAAACCTGGGAAGCCGGCATTCGCCTTTTCGATATTAGCAACCCGGCAAAACCCCGCGAGACGGGTTTCTTCAAGACCGATGGCCCGCCGCGCCGGGGCGTCCATGGATTCTGGCTCCATGAGGATCCCAAGCAGGGAAAATTTGCGTTTATCTCCACCACCAACGAAGGTTACAACGGCAACATTTTAATGATTATCGACATTAACAATCCGGCCGAACCCAAAGAAGTTTCGCGCTGGTGGTTTCCCGGCCAATGGACCGCGGGAGGAGAGAAACCCGGCGACAACTGGGTAGAGCCCGACCGAGGACTGCGCGAAGGGCTACCCAAGATCTGGGTTTCCCTGCACGACATAACAACATATAAAGACCGGGCCTATCTCGCCTATCGCGACGAAGGCGTGATCATTCTCGATATCAGCGATATACGTAAACTCACCAAGGTCAGTCAGATCAAGTGGTCTCCACCGGAAGAAGGCAACACACACAGCGTCGGTATTGTTATACCGGCCCATGGCGGCAGACCCCACGTAATCATCGCCACCGACGAAATCGTCCGTCCCGAACAGTGTCCCTTTGGTTATATGCACATCCTGGATGTACGGCACGAAAAGAATCCGGTGCAGATATCCACTTTCCGCCTACCCCTCAATAAGTTTTGCCCGCCCGACAGGCCTGGAAGGCGCTTCGGCATACACGACATCGAACGCATGATCAGGGGAAATATCGTATTTAGCGCCTGGGAAAACTCCGGTTTCTGGGCGGTCGACATCTCGGATCCCTATCGCCCCAAGGCCGTTGGCCATTTTGTCCCACCGGTGTTTCGACGGGTCAACGCGGATAACTCTCACGCCGACGATGTCTTTGTCCACGACAACGGGCTGGTGTTTGCAAGCTCCTCAGATCCGGGAGGAGGACTTTGGATACTCCGCTATACCCCTGGCGTCAAAGGAATCGTCTCCTGGACACCGGACAATAAGAATGTAACCGTAAAACATGACAAGCCACCGGGAAACTAGGAGAAATCGGTTTCGCCTGCTTCTCCCGATGGGGGTTGCTTTCTTTACTGCTGGAGACCAAACAGTCTTGCGGCGTAGCTCTCAACTGAGCCAACAGTTGCTTTTAACGCAACGAGCGAGGAGCAACCACACCGAGTTTTGCCTGTAATTCCCCTGCCCGCCGTCACTCCGGGCGGTCATCAATATCCCCAAGTTTCGCCGAGCTAAGCTTCACAACTTAATTTCACCTCCGCTCACGCTAACGGGCACCGGTTCGCAAGAGTTGAAGGCCTAGAGAAAATAAAAGAACAATGTTATAGTCTTTATGTCATAGTTCGGGACATCGCCTAACGGACCCATGTTTAAGAGTATAATTATGCGATTAAATTACATTTCCTGGTTATTTTTACCGGCGCTTGCGGTGTTGGGGTATTTGGTTTCCCATTGCACTCATGCAAAGGCTGATCACCCAGGTGAAGCCCTTGCGAATATCGTCCCGGCCGCTACGGTTAAACGAATTTTAGATGCGGGAGACAGTCTAATCCTTATTGATCTGCGTCCTACTGTAGAGTTTCAAAAGCAAAGACTACCCAGAGCGAGGTCCATTCCTTCAACAGAGATGGAAAGTCGCGTGCGTGAAGTCCCCAGGCTCGGCCGCGTCGTGCTTTACTGCGCCTGCCAGATGCATGAGATCGTTGACAAGGCCGTCATGCTACAAACTCTGGGGTACAGAAATATCGCCGTCATGCCGGAGGGGTATGCAGGATGGTTGGCGTTGGGGTTTCCCATCGAGGAGAGTACCCCCTAGCGGCTCGGCAATTCATCATCACACTCACAGGTCCGTCCCTACTTATATTTTTACGTTCTTATCTGCGACAAAAGGCCGGGGGTTGGCAGGTTTGGGCAAAAACCGCGACATGGCCGTAAGCCAGTGAATTAGATCATCGACGCTTACCCGCCGGGATAATGCCTCCGAGGTGCGTCGCAGCGTTCGAAACTCCTCCCTGAGCGTCGCCGATCTCGCCATCTCCAACAGTTCTTTTTTTTCTTCATTACTGAGCATGGCCAAATCGATCCTTTAAGCGTTTTGCCTCGTCGCCAAATTCAAACAGCTCATAAAATTCCTGGAGTCGTTCCCAATCGAGCGCGGCGCGGTATATCGACATCAATCCTTCAATGTCATGGGTTTCGAGGGCCCTGCGGCTTGGATCATTCGACATGGCTTGGACTTTTAGGCCAATTACATCTTCTGGTGCAGCGGACTTCACAAACAGTTGTCCCCCTGCCACCGGATAGCTCTTTGCCCGCTCCAGCATGCCCAGCGAAATTTTTCGAAAGGCATGAATGAAGTCCAGCGAACCCCATCGGTCATCTGCATGCCGATACTGAGAAACATTCACAGTATGAAAGACTCGCTCATAATGCAGCGGCGTGAGGGTATCGTGCAGCGCGGCTAAATCCTCTATATGCACAAGAAAATCAAGGTCCATCGTCGCCCGTGGAAAACCCAGGATTCCCAGGGCAAAACCGCCAATGGCGGCATAACGGATTCGCCGGCGATCAAACTCGGATGTGAGGGTTTTGAGAACCAGCTCGAAATCCATGTCGCTCCCCACGGGCGGAGCCCGCGGCACTCACCGCGTCGCCCCTCGATTCGCTTCACTCGGGACGACCCGGAGCCAGGACCCGAGGCCGTGGTCCGTTTCGAGGGGTCGCGATTCTAGCCAGGAGACCCGATCCTCGCAATGCAAATCCTGCAATCCGCTGGACACACGCACGATCCATTGCGCCGGCGCCCGTGGTTAAATTGCCTAGCGACTGAGCAACCCATCGATGGACAACGCCCCGGCGCCGCCGAAGAAGAGCGCCAATGCCATAAGAAATAGTGCCAGGCAATACTCGATTCCACTCCCTTGCCCCGGGCCGCGGGCTAAGAAAAAACCATACTCCCAGTGAGCCTTCTGCATGGCGACAAATAAAAAAATCACAAGACCCAGAGCCACTGGCCGGGTCAAAAAGCCAACCAAAAGGGCAAAGCAGCCGAGGAACTCCGTCGCCATACCAAGAAGTCCGATGGGAGCGGGTATATGATATTTTTCGTTCCAGTTCTTAAGCATGCCTTGCCATCCTCGACCACCGTACCAGCCGAAGATCTGTTGCGTACTATGGGCGAAGAAAGTAACCGCCAACCCGAGCCGTAAGATCAAGAACGCCCACGAATCGTCAGTTTGAAAAATCACGCTCACGCAACACCTCCAAAGAACTCAGTACGCCGGCGGCCGAAGCGCCGCAATTTCCACAAACGGCAACACCGACTGTCGACGCGGGGCACATCATGTCGCAAAAAACCCATCGCTGTCAAACCAAATAACGATCCGGTGTGATCCTTCAATTTTTATTCGTGAAATGCCTCTTCGCGAGTTTTACTGAAGGCAGGGATTAGCACGGTACACATGGCGAGCGCGGCCAGCACCAGCAGCGTCAAGCTAATGGGACGCTGCACGAAAACCAGCGGATCGCCGCGTGACAGCAGCAGCGCTCGGCGCAGATACTCTTCCATCAGCGGACCGAGGATAAATGCGAGCAGCATGGGGGCTGGTTCGCAACCGAGCTTGGAAAAAACGTAACCCAACACACCGAATAGGGCCATGAGGTAAATATCGATTTCGGCGTTTTTCAGGCTGAATACTCCGATGGCGCAGAAAACCAAAATCCCTGGATACAGTAAGTGATAAGGAATCCTGATCATGCGCACCCACATGCCGATTAACGGGTAATTCAGCACAACCAGAAAAAAATTGCCGATCCACATCGAAACGATCATGCCCCAAAACAACGATGGTTGTTCGTTGATCACCGAAGGTCCAGGCTGAATACCGTGAATGATCATCGCGCCCACCATCAGCGCGCTGACGGGGTTTGACGGAATCCCCAAGGTAAGCAGCGGAATAAAAGATGTCTGCGCGCCGGCGTTGTTGGCCGACTCCGGCGCGGCGACGCCTTCGATGGCCCCCTTGCCAAACTGATCCTGATTCTTCGAGATTTTTTTCTCGATGGAGTAGGCCGCAAAGGAACCCAAAATCGAACCACTGCCGGGAAGAACTCCCAATGCCGACCCGATGAAGGTGCCTCGAAGAATTGGCGCGACCATGCGTTTGAAGTCCTCGTTGGTTGGCCAGAGGCCCGTGACCTTTGCAACCAGCACCGACCGTTCTTCCTCATTTTCCAGATTGCGGATGATTTCTCCTAAACCGAACATGCCCATGGCGACGGTCACAAAACCGATGCCATCGGCGAGTTCATAGATGCCAAAGGTGAAACGCTGGGTACCGGAGTTTACATCAGCGCCGATGAGACCTATTAGTAGGCCGAGGACCACCATGCCGATGGCATGGAGCAGCGAGCCTTGCGCCAAGACCACCGACGCCACCAGGCCAAGGATCATCAGGGAGAAAAATTCCGCCGGGCCGAATTTGAGCGCCACCGCGGCCAGCGGCGGACCGAACGCGGCGATCATGAATGTGGCAACCGTACCGGCGAAAAACGAACCGATGGCGGAAGCCGCCAGAGCGGCACCTGCCCTTCCCTGTTTCGCCATCTGATGCCCGTCCAGAGTCGTGACGACGGATGCGGCCTCTCCGGGAAGGTTGACAAGAATCGAGGTCGTCGAGCCGCCGTACTGGGAGCCATAGTAAATACCGGCAAGCATGATCAGCGCGGTAACCGGCGGCAAGACAAAGGTTACCGGGAGCAGCATCGCAATGGTGGCGGTGGGCCCGAGGCCGGGCAAAACGCCGATGGCCGTGCCGAGAAAAACACCGATGAAACAATAAAACAGGTTGGCCGGCGTGGCGGCGGTTTGCAATCCCAGTAGAAGATGGCTCAGCAATTCCATCGCAATCTTTTCTTGCTACTGATTTTTCGCGTCAACCGCCGAACCAGGAACCCCAGATCGGCAGCGGCACTCCCAAACCTTTCAGAAAAACTAATACGCAAAATAGAGTGAGGCCTGCAGCCAAGCCGAGCGCAGTCCCCCAGCGGAACCGCTGGCTCGCGTAGCCGCTGCTAATGACGAGGACAGGTAATGCGACCACAAGACCTGCGCCTTTGACGAGGAGGCCGAACGCAAGCGTTGAAGTCACCACCAGCACCATTCCCTTCACCGTGAAGCCGCCGACAGGGCTACCCGACTGCAGAAAAGAGCGGACAACGGCGATCACCCCGATTACGACAAGTAGGCTGCCGAGCACGGTGGGGAAATAGGCGGGCCCCATCCTGAGTGCCGTGCCCATGCCATAGTCACGCGCGATGATGACCGCGCTTGTTCCGAAGAACATATAGATCAAGCCAGTCCAGAAATCTTTGAAATTGCGGATCATTGCTGGCTCCAGCTTTGCGACATAAAGCGCTCGGCATCAATACTGTTCAACGCGCCTTCTACTACAACGCCAAATCAAAAAAAGGCCGGGGTGCACCCGACCTTTTTTTAGCATAGTTTGAGTAGCCAACAATCAGTCGGCATAGACACCGGCCTTTCTGATAAGCGGCCCCCACCTGTCGGTTTCGGACTTGAGGAGTGCACGATGGGCCTCGGAAGTGGCTCGACTTTCGGCTACTGGTTCCGAGCCCAGGTCGGCGAAGCGCTGCTTCACCGTGGCGTCTCTCAGAGCCTCTTGCAAAGCCTTGGTGACTTTATCAAATATCGGTTTGGGTGTGCCCTTGGGAGCATAGAGCGCATGCCACACCGAGAGCTCAAAGCCTTTTAATCCGGCCTCGTCCATGGTCGGAACATTGGGCAGGGAAGCCACACGTTTATTACTCGTGATACCATAGACCTTGATTTTTTCTGCTTTGATCTGGCTCGTCGTGTTGGTCGTCTGATCGCACATGAAGTCCACCTGGCCGCCGAGCAGATCGTTCATCGCCGGACCCGTTCCGCCATAGGGCACGGTGGTAACCTCGGTCTGAATTGCGCTCATGAAAAGCATGCCGCAGAGATGCGACGCGGCGCCCAAACCGGCGTTGGCATAATTGACCCTGTCCTTGTTGGCCTTGACGTAAGCGATCAATTCTTTGAGATCCTTGGGCGGAAAGTCCCTTTTCGCCACAAGTGTCATCGGCACTTCGTTGATCAGCCCAATGTACTCGAAATCAGTCAACGGGTTATAGGGCAGCTTGCGATAGAGCGCCGGGGCGGTGGACATGCCGATATGATGTATCAGTATCGTGTAGCCGTCCGGTTGCGCCTTCGCCGTGCGATTAGCCGCGATGGTTCCGCCGGCCCCAGCGACATTTTCCACGATGATCTGTTGCTTGAGCGACTTGGTCATCGGTGTACCGATGAGACGGGCCACCGTGTCCGTCGGTCCACCAGCCGTGAACGGGACGATCAGGGTGATGCTCTTGGTGGGATATTCCTGGGCTGCGCCGGTGGAAAACCCAAAAAAAGTAAGACACGTTGCAATGCTAAGTAGTCTTTTTATCATTACGAATCTCCTTTCGAATCATCCCCCCGGGCGATTTGGCGTCTAGCCGTGAGTAGAGCCTATCAATTATTCAACTTGGGTCAATCCCCCAAAGCGGGAGACCAACTCCACGCTGAGAGATAAAACTCACCTTTATTTTACAAAAGATTTATGTCGCAACAACGAGAACTTTGGCATGAAAGTTCCCTAAAATGAGCTCAATGCCTCTTGACCTAGGCATTGGGATTCGATTATGTATGTTGCGGCTCACAGGCCTTCAGTCATAATTTTAATTTAGGGGTCAACGAAAGGAGTTCTCAATGGCCGAACAAATTAAGGAACTGATTCGAGAGTACCAGGAGGGAAAAATATCCCGGCGCGAGTTTATGCGTCAAGCGGTGATGGTTACCGGCAGCCTTGCCGCAGCCAATAGTTTGATCGGCGCTTTGATGCCGTCAAGCTCCATTGCGGCGAGCGTGCCGGAAGGCGATCCTGAGATACTCACGCACAATGTCAGATACGCGGGGAAAACCACTCACATTTCAGGGTATCTGGCGCGACCCGTGAAGGCCGGAAAATATCCGGGGGTAATCGTGGTCCACGAGAACATAGGCCTCAACGAGCATATTCGCGATGTGACGCGACGTTTTGCCAAGCAAGGCTATGTGGCTCTAGCGCCGGATTATCTCTCCCGCCTCGGTGGCACGATGTTAGTTAATCCAAAACTTCAAGGCCTCGCCAAGATCCGCGAGATGATTCCGTGGAATCTCGTGGCGGAAGATACGGCATCGGGTTTTGCGTATCTCAAAGTGCTCTCTGACGTGCGCGGAGACCGCCAAGGTCTAGTGGGTTTCTGCTGGGGTGGAGAAATGGTCTTCGCGGCGGCAACTCAGATACCTACCTTGAACGCCGCCGTGGTTTATTATGGTCGCAGTCCGGAACCGTTGGATCTCGTTAAAAATATCCGGGCGCCGCTCATGGCTCACTACGGGGAGAAAGATCCGGGGATCAACAAAGGCATTCCGGAAACCGAGGCGGCCATGAAAAAAAACAACAAGACCTACGACTACAAAATTTATTCAGGCGCGGGCCATGCCTTTAACAACGACGATCGAGCAGACCGCCACCACGCGGGCGCGGCTAAAGAAGCCTGGGATCGCACGTTGGAATTCTTCAGGAAAAACCTGAAGAGTTAATAGGGGTGCGCCGCTCATGGTACAAAAGCGCGTAGGCTGGCTCGGTGCGGTCGTATTTGCGCCCGCCATATTTCTCTGGACGATTTGCGCCCATGGCCAGGAGCTGAAAAAGGTTCGCATGGGCTACCCCGCGTTCAGTCTCACTTTTCTTACGTTTTTCGTCGCCAAGGACGCGGGCATCTACAAAAAGCATGGACTGGATGTCGATCTCGTGCAAATGGCGGGGGCGGTGCAAACCTCGGCTCTGGTCGCCGGCGAGATCGACTACTTGACCGGCATCACGAGCCCGCTCGTCGCCGCGGCGCGGGGATTGCCGTTCAAAGGCATCATGGTTACCCACGAGCGCACACTGTTCTGGATCATCGGCAACCCGGATACCCGGCGAATTGAAGACCTTATCGGTAAAACCGTCGCGGTCGACCGGCTGGCGACGCTTCAGGAAATCGTCGGCCGCGATCTCATCAAGCGAAAAGGGGTGAATCCTGACCAGATCACTTTTCTCCAAACCGGCTCGGTTTCGAACAGCGTGCAGTCGCTTAGCCAGGGAAACGTTGCCGCTGCCGTGCTTTCGTTGCCTCACAACGTCGTGATGACCCAAAAAGGTTTCCGCGATCTCGCTTCGGCGCTCGAGTTCAATTTGCGCTCCGCCTCCGGCGGCATGGCGACACGGGAAGCAAAACTCAAGGAAGAACCCGCGCAAGTGAAGGCCGTCATCCGGGCAACCTTTGAGGCCATGGAATTCAATCGCAAAGAGAAGGCCTGGATGGTCAATTATATTCAGAACAAATGGAAGCTCACACCCAGGGTAGCCGATGAAGCTTATCGCACCTGGTTGAATGGTTTTACGGCAGACGGCAAGGTTCCCCTCAAAGATCTCCAAGAGATGTACGACACGGCCTACGCATCTAAACTGATACCCACGGCGGTGCCGGTGCAAAAAGTGATGGACTACACCCTGCTCGATGATGTGTTGAAAGAACGAAAATAGACACTTAAAAAGTGAACTCTGCCATGGCCAGCCAAGCCTTTGTTGATTCCGTCATCAAAGAGATCATTCAACCCGGTGTCGACCAGCTGATGGATAGTCGTTATTTCACCGAGCTGCGCCATGGGAAGCTTTCCATGCGGCGATTGCAGGGGTGGGCGTTGCAGCATTATCTGCACAATGTGGCCCTGCTCAAGGGATTTGCCCTCTGCATGGTGAAAAACAGCCATGAGCCGGAACTCTTCAAATATTTTCTCTACCAGCTCAATGAAGAGCAGTACCACCCGGATCTGGCGAAAAAATTCGGTCTCGCCATAGGCTTGCAAGAAGAGGATTTTGAAAAAGCCACGCCAGTTTTCGAATGCCTCGCCCACACCAGCAAGACCATCCACGGCATGTTGATGGGCTCCGCCTCGGAGAACCGAGCTTCAGCGCTGGTGAACGAAACCATGGTCTGCCGCTACTCCGAAGAATTCAACACCTACCTGCGCAAACACTACGCTTTAGACAATAAGGCGCTGCAGTTCTTCACGGTGCATAGTGTGGCGGATCAAGAGCATACTAAAATGGCAGCCGAGGTCATCATGCGCCACGCTACCACTGAGCGCCAGCAAGAACTGGTGCGCGACAGCGCCGGCCATATGGTGCGCTTCAAATTGGCGAAATTCGAAGGCATCTACGACGCCTACGCGTAAGATGTTTAGAGTCTAGCGTCTGGAGTCTAGGGTTTTCGAACAACTCTAGCGCGAATTATTCAAGCCCTCCCACCGCCGTTTTTACTTCGCGCCGGCGCCTGTGCAACACCGGCTCGGTATAGCCGTTCGCCGTCTCCCTCCCCTTGAACACGAGATCCAAAGCGGCTTGGAAGGCGGCGCTTCGAGCGAAATCGGGCGCCATGTTTCGATAGTTGGGGTCGCCGCCGTTTTGACGATCGACGACCTGCGCCATGCGCTTGAATGTCTCGATGATCTGCTCCCGCGACACGATGTCATATTTAAGCCAGTTGGCGATATGCTGGCTCGCAATGCGCAACGTTGCGCGGTCCTCCATCAAGGCCACGTCGCTGATATTCGGCACCTTGGAACAGCCGACCCCCTGTTCCACCCAGCGTACGACATAACCCAATATGCCCTGCGCGTTGTTATCCAACTCGCGCTGGATTTCCTGCGGTTTTAATTGGCGGTCCAATAGCGGTGGCGTCAGGATATGGTCCAGAGAGGCGCGACCTCTTTTCGCCAACTCGGCCTGTCGCTTCGCGACATTCACATGATGATAGTGCATGGCGTGAAGCGTGGCCGCCGTGGGCGACGGCACCCACGCGGTATTCGCCCCTGCCTGCGGATGGCCGATTTTCGCTCGCACCATCTCTCGCATCTCATCAGGCATGGTCCACATTCCCTTGCCGATTTGCGCCTTACCACGCAGTCCCGTCTCAATGCCAATGTCCACGTTCCAGTCTTCGTAAGCCTTAATCCAGGGCTGGGCTTTAATCTCCTCCTTCGGCAGCATCGCACCCAGCTCCATGCTGGTATGAATCTCATCCCCGGTCCTATCCAAAAAGCCCGTGTTGATAAAGACCACCCGCTCTTTTGCCGCACGGATGCACTCCTTGAGATTGACAGTGGTGCGCCGCTCCTCGTCCATGATACCGATTTTGACGGTGTTGCGCTTCAAACCGAGAGCTATCTCCACCCGGGCGAACAGTTCCACCGTGGCCGCGACCTCCTCCGGCCCATGCTGCTTCGGCTTGACGATGTAGATGCTCCGTTTTTTGCTGTTGGTGAATTTTCCCTTTCCCTTGAGGTCATGAATCGCTGCCAATGCAGTGACCATGACATCGAGAAATCCCTCTGGAATTTCTTCGCCGTCCGCGCTGGTCACGGCATCCGTATACATGTGAATTCCCACGTTGCGCACCAGCAGGAGGCTTCTTCCCGGGAGTGTCAGCTTTCGTCCGGTGGGAGTTATGAAGTTTCGATCCGGATTCAGGCTTCGAGTCAGCGGGCGCCCGTTTTTCTCGAAGGTCGTATCTAGCGTCCCTTTCATGATGCCGCACCAATGACGATAGATTGTGCTCTTATCAGCGGCGTCCACGGCCGCCACGGCATCCTCGCAGTCCTCGATGGTGGTGATCGCCGCTTCCAGCACCACGTCTTTCACCCCGGCTGGATGCGCCTTGCCGATGGGATGGCTGCCATCGATCTGAATTTCGATGCGAGACCTATTATTGCTCAGCAGAATGCTGCTCAACTCCCCATTTTTTTCCTGATACCCGATGAATTTTTGTCTATTGGCCAGAGCGACGGTGCTTCCGTCTTTGAGCATCGCCGCCAGCATTTTTTTGCCCCGCGGGCCCTTGAGGAAAAACCGCGTGACGTCGGAAAAGCTTCCTCGCTTTAGGCCGATGACTTTATCTAAAAATTCCTCCGTATAGGCGATAACTTTGGCGCCACGCCTGGGATTATAAAACTCGCCCTTCTCCGCACCTCCCTCTTCGGGAATTACGTTGGCGCCGTAAAGCGCGTCGTAAAGGCTTCCCCAGCGTGCGTTGGCGGCGTTTAAGGCGTAACGGGCATTATCCAGCGGCACCACGAGTTGCGCGCCAGCGATCTCCGTGATCTCGGGGTCGACATTGGCCGTCGTGATCTTGAAACTCTTGCCTTCCGGAACGAGATAGCCGATCTCTCCGAGAAACTTCTTATATGCATCTCGATCGAAGGGCCGGCCTTTGCGCGTCAAATGGTATTCGTCGATCTGTTTTTGCAGTTTATCGCGCTTATCCAAGAGCGCCCGATTCTTCGGGCCAAGGTCCCTAACGATCTTGCCTAGCGATTGCCAAAAGCGATCGGCGTTCACGCCCGTCCCCGGCGCGATTTCATCCTTTACCAGACGATACAGGCTCTCATTGATCTTGAGTCCAGCTAATATTTTGGCCATGATTTTTCTCCTTCCTGTTGTTACTCTCGGCGGGAACGTAAAAACGGCAAGCTATATTTTCCATAGGGCTTCCATCATGACCTCGAAAGCTCCCGGCTTGTCAAGCCATGAAACACCGCATCGACTGACTAGCCACTGCCAATGAGTCCATCAAACCTTTAGCTCTCGATAAATTCCTTCCGCTTACTGAGGCCGAGCCGCCGTGCAAAGCGGCAACTTTGACCGGATCGCCCGCGCTCCCCATTTACAGAGTCAATGCCGCCCTGTTCGTTTCGGTAAGAATTTCGGAAGACTTTGGACAGATTGCGACTGCGAAGGACCAAACCCAAGCGGCATAGCTTATGCTCTGCATCACCCCCAAGTTGAAACATGCTGCGATAATGCAAAGGAATTTAACGGGGCAAAGAAATTGGAGTGAGGGTATCGTCGAATCGCGGTGACTTCGTTACGATCAAATTTCCTTCGCCTCGTAAATCACCTCAGGGGAGAAAATATGAAACCAATTGAGACAGAAGCGCATAAACCTACTTTCTGGCAGCTGGTCTTTTCACAGAGCAGAGCGAACGGTGCGCCCTATCGGGGAGAACAACTGCCGGGGCACAATTGGAACTGGCCGACCAACACCTTTCTTCAACGTCGTCTAAGAGAAGTCAAATGGTACAATCCGGCTGAGATTGCCGGCGTAAATTAGCTCGCCGCCTCCCGCGCTGCCCCTCAGCCAAGCTCCCACGGGACGAGCGGCTTCACTGAACACCGCCGAGTTCAGTGGTCCGAGGCCGGACTCAAACGAGTCCGGCCTCTCTTCTTTTAGTGAACTTCACCACCCCGGGTCCTAACTTACACGCGCTCTAGTTGCAAAGGGATCATCGCCCTAACCAAAAAACGTTAGCGGGCTTCCAGCTGCGCGAAGGGGCGAGCGGCATAAACCACCCGCCCGCCCACCATCGTCAGCACCGATTGCAGAGAACGAATGCGCTCCTCTGGTATCGTTAGGTAATCGCCATCCAGCACGGCCAGATCGGCCAACTTACCGACCTCGATGGAACCTTTACGGCCCTCGTCAGAGGTGAGCCAAGCGCTCCCCATCGTGTAGATGCGAAGCGCTTGTTCACGCGTAAGGTTCTGGCTCTGATCTCGGATGGGCGCACCGGCCATGGTTTTCCCGGTTATCAGCCACCACAGGGCCGCCATGGGCGAGTAGTTCCCGGCAAGGAAGGCGTCGGTGCCCGCGCCCACTGCCAGCCCCGCGTTTAACATGGCGCGCAGCGGCAAGGCGTTGCCCGCCTTTGCTTGCTCCCAAGGCTCCGGGGGTTGATCCCCTGTCAAAATCACGTCATCGAGCACGACGACCCCGCCGCCGAGTTTAGTGATTCGTTGGACGGTGCCAACCGTTGCTTCCGCCATATGGCTAAGCGCGATGCGGCGATCGGTCAATGAAATTTCCCGGTGGAGTTCTTCAAGAACGTCGAGCAGTTGGGCCGCCGTATAATACCTTGTTGGTTGGAGGCGAAAAGAATAACCGGAGCGCGCCAAAAAACCCGCGAGTTGGCGCAAATTTGCTTTTGCTTCAAGCGGTACTCCCTTTTGCTTCGATGCCTCATCTTGGATGCCAATCCCCCGATGCAAAATCTCGGCAAAACCGGCGAAACGAAACATGTCATTTTGCGGCAGTTGCTTGACCTCTGCGGCAAGCCTCCTTAGCTCACCCAACTCGTCGTCAGGAGCCTCGGCAGTGACGAAATATCTAATCCGCAGGGTGAGCTCTCCCGTACGCGCCATATCGGCCAGGAGGCGTCGGTGGGCGAAGTTTACGCCGGCGCTCTGGATATCACCGACAGACGTCAGCCCGAGGCGGTGCAGCTCGCGAAAGCAACGGAGTAAATTCTGTCGAACCTTATCCAAAGCTGGACTTGGAATTTTGTTGTAAACGTTTTGCCATACCGGCACACCGTATAGCGCGCCGGTAAGCTCGCCCGTCTTGGGGTCGCGTGCGAATTCGCCCCCCGGCGGATCGGGGGTGTGCCGGTCGATTCCTGCGGCCGCCAGCGCAGCGCTGTTGAGAATAGCCCCTCGCTTTAAATACTGGACATACACCGGGTGCTTCGGCGCGACGCTGTCGAGTTCCCAACGCGTAGGGATGCGACCTTCGCTAAACTGCGTCGCTGTCCACCCTCCACCCACGACGATCCAACTCCCCATCGGCTTCTCTGCCGCCGCAGCGGCGATTCGCCTGAGGCCTTCCGCCAACGAGCCGATGAATTCCCAACGGAGCGCGGCCTCCCAGCTAAGACCGGTGGCGGTTAAATGCATGTGCGAATCGATAAGGCCAGGGATCACGGTCCGCCCACCCAAGTTGACTATTCTCGTACGCGGCCCGGTCCATCGTCGCATCTCTCCGTCGCCGCCAACCGCAACGAAACGACCCCCTTTGATGGCCACCGCTTCCCTGATGGAAAACGCTCCGTCCACGGTCGCCACTTTGCCATTCATCAAGACCCAGTCTGCGGGAGGGTGTTCCAAGGAAAGCGAGCGCACAAAGTCCGCCTCATGGCCGACGCACGCGGTCAATAGCCAAGGCAAACTAGCAACGAATAGAAGCTGTCTAATCACGAGATTGTTAAAAAACTAACTCGACGGCGATGAAACGCCCAGGACCATGGCCGCCAAGCCCCTTAGAGGTGACCCTGCCTCGAAACCTTATACAGTGTAAAGCGATTGAGTCGGAAATGCGATGCGGCAACCAGCTCGGTCTGTTGCGTCGAGGAATCGATTGAAGCTATATTGCCGAGAAACTAGATTCTGCGTTAGCCGTTTGCAATCCCGTGTAGTGTAGTTGCCGCGAAGACGGCATTGCTCAGAGGTAAAAGATGAAACCGGTACAACTCTTCTGCTGGCATTTCATGGCCTATCCTTACCTGGCTAAGGATTTCGACGAGCGCTATGGTACGGGTTGGGTCACCGTTCCCAACAGCCTGTGGGACAACACGAAAACCCGTGGGCTTTACCAGGAGTACATCGATCAGCTTGCTTACGCTGACGACCTGGGGTTCGACGGCATGGTGCTTAATGAACACCATCAAAACATCTATGGCCTCATGCCTTCTCCAAATCTCATCGCTTCCGCGCTGACCCAAAGGACCTCGCGCGGCAAAATCATCATTCTCGGTAATCTCCTGCCGCTCCATCTTAATCCGCTGCGTGTGGCCGAAGAATATGCCATGCTGGATCAGATGAGCAATGGCCGTTTGATCGCCGGCTTTGCGCCCGGGGCCGGGCCGGAGACTTTTAACTACGACGTGCCATCGGCCAACTCGCGGGAAAAATTCTGGGAAGCGGCGGACCTCATCGTGCGCGCCTGGACCGAGGACGGCCCCTTCGCCCACCAGGGACGCTATTTTCCCCTGCGCTATGTCAACCCCTGGCCAAAACCGCTGCAACAGCCTTTTCCCCCTGTGTGGATTCCTGGCTCACGCAGCCCATCGACGATGGTGGAGGTTGCCAAGCGTGGCTATTGTTATTTTCTCTCTTCCCGGAGCCACGGCGGCGAGACTCACCGGGCGCAACAAGAGTTTGCAGAGGTTTTGCAACGACATGGCGACCCCTATCACCCCTTTCGTTTTGGCATTCTGATGTCCGCTTACGTCTCGCAGACCGATCAGCAGGCCCGCGAGGAATGCGAGGAGGGGGTTTGGTATTTTCTCAAGAATTGTTTAAAAGGCCATCTGCGCCGCGAAGGGCGCCAGCTGACGTTTGGACCCGGGGTTCCCTACATTCCTACGGCTGCCTGGAAAGAATATCTGAAGGGTTACAAACCGGGCCGCAAGCTTCTGGGCGATGTGGAAAACTGGGAGGAACTCGAGGCCTCGCAGTCCATCATCGTCGGCAGCGCCGACACGGTCTACCAGCGCATCTGGAAACTCATCGAGCGTGCGAAGGTGGGAAATCTTCTCATTCAATTTCATATCGGCAATATGCCGCAAGACATCACGCGCAAAAGCATGGCTCTGTTTGCCCGGGAAGTAGCGCCGGCGTTGCGCCAGGATTCACTAAAATTGTTTCAACAAGAGTACAGCGGCGTGATAGAGAAACAGGCTGAAAGAGCACTCCCTTGAGCGGCAAGATCCTCGCAGCCAATCGGCATAGGGTTTGGATATTGGAAGATGGCGTCGGTCCGCCCCTTCTCTATTTGCACGGTTTTGTCGATGTGCATAGCGTCAAGGAAAGCTGGATGCCATTCCATGAACAGTTGGCGCGGCGCGCCCGGGTTATCGCCCCCGCTCATCCGGGCTGCTCCCAGTCGGAGGAGAACAGAGACATCGAAACGATTGAAGATGTCGTCTTTCATTATCTCGAAGTCCTCGACGCTTTAGCGCTTCCTCAATTCGATCTGGTGGGTAGCTGTGTCGGCGGTTGGATTGCCGCCGAACTGGCGGCGCGCCATCCGGAAAAAATTCGCCGCCTGGCGCTGATCGGCGCCACCGGGCTGTTTGTCGAAAACGCGCTGATCGGCGATGTTTTCATGATGGCGCAGCCCGAGCGCGGCTCGAGCTATGCAGGATTGCGCGAGATGCTCTTTTCCAGCTCCGATCATCCCCAATCCCTCGCGCTGTTTCCCGATGGCATGGGAGAGATCGACGAGGAGTTGCGCCGCTACCAGATGCTGCGCTTTACTTCGCGGATCGGTTTCAAGCCGCCGTATTTTTACAACCGCTCGCTGAAAAATCGCCTGTACCGAATCGCCGCCCCAACCCTTGTCATCTGGGGTGAAAAAGACCGCATGGTCCCTCGCCTCCACGGCGAGACCTACGCCCGTTCCATTGCGGAGGCGGCAGCGCTCAAAGTCATCGCAGAGGCGGGGCACGCCGTTCAGGTGGAAAACCCCGACGCCACCGCAAAAATGATTCTGGACTTCTTTGCCAACGATTAACAATCTCATGACGGCGACGGCAGATCTAACGCCGCGGGTTAAACCCGCGCAGCACCCGAATCTCTTCGCGTCGTCGCGCTTGCTCGAAGGGCCTGGAGCTTGAGTCCAATTAATTCACGGGAGGCGACGCTTTCGCATCACCTCGAGCGAGTCCGACTGCTTTCGCTTCAATGACTTTCAATTCCCTTGCACAACTTTTCTCCCGCCTTTTTTACGGTTGGCGTATGGTTGGCGCGGTTTCAGTCATCCGCATCTTGGGCGGCGGGCTCCATGGCTACGGCTTTACGGTTTTCTTTCTTCCAGTGAGCCAGGATCTCGGCTTAACGCGCGCGCAAACCTCTCTGGCATTTTCCTTGGCCCGGGCCGAAGGCGCCATTGAAGCGCCCATTGTGGGCTATCTCGTGGATCGCTTCGGACCCAAGCCGATCATTGTGGCTTCCGTCATGCTGACCGGTATAGGGTACATGCTTCTTTCCTGGGCAAATAGTTACTGGTCGTTTTTGGTCATATATGTAGGCATCGTCTCGCTGGCCTTTACTGCCGGCTTCGTCCAGTCCCCCATGGTGGTAGCCAATTCCTGGTTTATCCGCCACAGGGCCCGCGCCATGACCGTCGTCAGCGCGGCGGTTCCGGTGGGCGGCGCCGTCATTTCTCCCCTGCTCGCAATGGCCGTGACTGCATGGGGTTGGCGTTGGGCGGCCTTCCTCGCGGGCTGTCTATTCCTGATTATCGGAACTCCCCTGGGTTTCAAACTCAAACGCTCCCCTGAAAGCATGGGCCTGCTGCCCGATGGCGACGCGCCGCCGCCATCGCCCGACGCAAGCGACGCCGTAAGGAAACGCACCAGCGATATTGGTGATACTTCGGATGTGTCCGCGCGCGATGCCATGAAGACCTTTGTCTACTGGGTGATCACCGTTTCGATGGCGGCGCGAGTCGCGGCCCACAGCACCGTCATCGTGCACTTCGTTCCGTTATTGGTTTGGAAAGGGTTGACCCAGGAGCAAGCAGCCTGGTTTCTGGGGAGCTATGCTTTTCTCAACCTGTTCACTCACGTCGTCCTGGGTTGGGTCGCCGATAGGATGAATAAACCTCGGCTCATGTCGATTTGCCTGCTCATTCCCGCAGTCTCCGTATTGTTACTGCTCAGCAGCGACTCCATGTGGGCACTGTGGATCTTTACGTTATTTTTCTCGGCGCTGGACGCCTCCTTTCCCGTAAGCTGGGCCACGGTGGGTGATTTTTTCGGCCGTAAATACTTCGGCACCATCCGCGGCACCATGAGCTTTTTTTATATGTGGGGCGGCGCCATCGGCCCCGTCATCGCCGGCGCCGTTTACGACCGTAGCGAAAGCTATGCCTCGGTAATTTGGGGACTGATTGTGCTTCTCATCGCCGCCGCGTTTCTCGTGAGTTTATTGGTTCAGCCCTGGAGCAACAAAATGTTCGCCGCGCACGGACAGCCCACGGGTTAGATTTTCCTGTGAAACGAATGTCGTGCCGCTTTTTTGCATGTTTTCCCCACCCTGATTGCATTGTCGTTTGCCGACGGGCAGTATGATCCAAGACGTGTACGCCCGCACCGGTTTGAACAAGCATCGGCTGTTACGCGTTGAGGCGCCCTGCACCAAGAGCGTCGCTCGTAACATCAAGACCACAAGGGAAGGGCTAGACCCACGATACGCAGAAGACGGCCACTTAGACCGCCGCGGGTGATGACCGGCAGAGAACGGCGCTGGATCCATCCGAACCGGGGGCTGATCAAAGTTATAGAGCGCAATATCGATATACTCGTGTCGCGCTTTTTGTACCCTCATCTGTCCAGAGTTTGGAATCCCTACGGCTGGCTGCTCGATCGGCGTTTTACTCTGGCCGAGACAACGGTTTCGCCAGCCGGTTGGCCGCGAGAAATTAATTCTCTCCGGGTGCTTCTGCTCTCCGATATTCACACCGGCATTTTCTTAAAACCGGACCTCCTGGCGCGGATCGTCAATTCGCTGATGGAGTTGAAACCCGACTTGGTGGTTCTCTGCGGCGACATTGTGACCGGCCATTCTAGTGAAGTTGTCGATTATCTGTCAGCCTTGGCACCCTTATCTCGAGCCCCTCGAGGCGCCTGGTACTGCTTTGGCAATCACGACTATTTCGGCGGCAATCCCAATGAAATTCGCCTGGGTCTGGACTCCATCGGCATCAGGACGCTGCACAATGACTCGGTTGTGCTCGATTTCGGCGCAAATAAACTAATCGTCGGCGGGATCGATGACCTTATTCTGGGCAAGCCGGATTGGAATAAACTGATCGCAAAAAACGGCGCGCCACACCTTCTTTTGGCGCATAATCCGGACCACTTCTACGAGGCTGAAGCCCATGGCGTTTCTTTGACGCTTTCCGGTCATACTCACGGCGGTCAGATCCGACTGCCTCATGGGCCGCCGATCATTCGCCAGAGCCGCTATTGCCTCGATGAAGGGGTTTACGATTTTCACGGATCTCTTCTCGTGGTCTCACGAGGCTTGGGGAGCGTCGGACTGCCCTGGCGCTGGGGCGCCGACCCCGAAGCCGTGATGATTGAAATTGTCCCGCCAGGCGGGGCACCCGAGGCTACGACGGCCGGGTAATGGCTGCTTGGGCATGCCGAGAGCGATGACGACCGCGATTTTACTTGCTACAACGGCAGAGTGAACAGCCTCTGATCAGGTTTGATCAAATGCTCGTGCCCGTCGAGGGTTACGGCCAATGTATACTCAACTTGAACGGAACCCCAACCCATCACCTGGCTGGAAGCTTCCAGATTAACCACCATGGCGGGCTCCATCGGAACGTTAGTCGTGTGCGGCAAGAACGGATCGTCGACTTCTTCCGCCGGCCCCAATATAAATGGAAATTCCCGGGCTTCGAGACCGATGGTATGGCCGACGAAAAAATTCGAGTAGTCGGGAATGCCGGCGGCGCGCACGCCCTGGACCATCGATTCAAATAATTCCTGCGGCAACGCCCCGGGCTTTAACCCATCGACGGACCTGAGCACGCCGGCTTGAATCGCATCGTAGCGTTTCCGATGCGCCTCGGTAGGTTCTGCCCCGACACATCCGGACTTGCAAACATCGGCGTTATAGCCGTTATAGGTGAGTCCCATGTCGACGCGGAAGATATCTCCCTTTTGCAGGACGCGGTCTTTGATGACCGGCGAGTTTCCGCCGCGACTAACATTCATATGCATCCAATATACCTGCCCGCCGGCTCGCGCGACTTCACTTTTGTAAATCCCCGCCAGCTCACTTTCCTTGACCCCGGGCTTGGCTGCACGCATCATGGCGTTGATCGCTTGCTCGTTTACGGCCGCCGACTCCCTCAGCCGCTGAATCTCTCCCGGCGTCTTGATCATGCGCACGTAGCGAAACAACATCGATGCGGGTTGCAACTGGGCCGCCGGGAGAAGCGACGCAATCCTCCCATAGATCGTCAGCGGAATGGCGAAATGGTCCATGCCGATGCGGCCGCGACCCATGCCCTTATCTTGCATTAATTGGGCAAGAGCCTTTTCAGCGGTCGCGCCTTTGGGATCGCCCCCGGCCAGCTCCAGAGTGCGATTTTCCTCGTTGCAGAGCATGCTCGGATCGGGAACGTTATGTTTGCGCGCGCGGCCGTAGGTATAGATTTCCTTTAGCCGGACGCTGTCCAGGGCGGCATAGGCGACGTCGCCGCTCGGAATCAGTAAAGCCGGCGAGCTACCCGGATCGCGCGGAAAGACCACGTATACCTGCGAGCCGCCGTAGCGGTAACCGTTCTGGCTCCAAGAGACATGGCCGCTCAGGTAATTAATATTCTCCGCGGTCGCGGCTACCACTCCAACGAGATCATGCCTATCCATCAACTCGAGCAATCGGTCCCTGTTGTAGAGCATGGCGACCTCCAAGGTAAAGCCATCGAAAAAGAACGCTTCGTAGCACGCGAGATGTCAACGTTTGGCATCGAGAAGCTTCCGCGCCGACTGCGCAAGCTCACCGATCATGAAGCCCATCTTGGGATGTTTCGGCTCAAAGTCGGCGGCAATTCGATAGCGCGAAAGGGCCTCGCTGCAAATCGGACCGATGGATACAACCAAGGCGCGCGACAGCGCAAGCGGCAATTCGTAGGCCGCTCCCTCTTGCTCTGCCACTTTGAACAGATTTTCCACCTGCGTTGCGCTGGTGAAAACAACCACATCGACCCGACGATTTTTGATTTCATGGATAGTGGCCACCAAGGGAGAGAGATCTTCCGGCAAAGCCCAACGGTAGACCGGTACGCTGAAGACTTCCGCACCGCGCGCCTCCAGACCGGTAATCAGTTCTTGATTCGTGATGCCATATTCTTGGACCGCCAAATTTTTTCCGCGGAGCTCAAAATTTCGCTCCAAGACCTCGATGACTTCCTTCCATGTATTGGGTTCCGGCGCCGTGATGGTCGGTTTCAAGCCCAATTCTTTTAGCGCCGCCACCGGCTTCGGTCCCCGGGCGAACAGGCGCACACTGTCGAAGAGCGCGGCGATTCGTTCTCGTGAATAATGAAGAGCCAGGGTATCCACCATGGTTCGCGTGCCAACTCCCGTGAGCAGGATCACCCAGTCTATCCGCCCGGCTTCGATGCGCTGAAACAATTCGAGAGGCGCGCTATTTTCAGCGAGAGGAACTTCACGCATCGAGGGCGCGACGATGGCTTCGCCGCCGTGGCGCCGAATCAGCTCCCCCATCTCCTTTGCGCGCCGGCTCTCGAAAGAGACGACCCTGAGTCCCTGCAGGTTGGCGCGCGCATTCTCTTGCATAACTTTTACGGCGAAATCGACCATACGAGGTAGCTATAGCCCCCGCAATTTGCCGGACCCAGAGTTAAACGATCATACCGGCGGCCACGGTATTGTGGGTGGCATCATCGATAACGATGAAACTTCCCGTGGACCGATTACGAATGTAGCTGTCAATAACCAGGGGTTGCTGTACGGTGACCTCTACCCGCGCGATGTCGTTCATGTAAAGCTCCGATTTGCCTTCAACTTTTCGTAGGTTACTCACATCCACCAGGTAACGGACCCGGGGGATCAAGGCTTTGACTGTTTTTGTCGTGTGCTTGATGGAGTATCTGCGCCTAAGATCCAGCGGGCGCGCATCGAACCAGCATAGTTCCGCCTCATATGCTCTTGCCACCCGCGCGCCATCCCGATTCTTTACGATCATGTCACCGCGAGAAATGTCGATGTCGTTCTCAAGCAGGAGAGTTACCGACTGGGGCGCCAGCGCGCGCTTAAGTGCGCCATCCATCGTAAGGATCTGTTTGACATGGGAAGACCGGCCGGAGGGCAGCACGGTGACGCTATCTCCTATGGCGACAACTCCCGATTCGATGCGCCCGGCGTAACCGCGAAAATCATGATCCGGCGCCGTGCCCGGTCGGCAGACCCACTGCACCGGAAATCGGAGGTCATGGAGATTCAAGTCCTCATCGATCGCTAGGGTCTCCAGCCGGTCCATCAGCGTCGGTCCCGCGTACCATGAAAGTTTGTCGCCCCGCTCCACGATCATATCCCCTTTGAGCGCCGAGATCGGGACCGCGGTGACATCGCGAAAATTGAGGCTGCCGGCAAACTGGCAGAACGTCTTCGATATTTCATCGAACAGGTCTTTTGAATAATTCACCAGATCCATTTTGTTCACCGCCACCACCACATTGGCAATGCCCATCAGGCTTGCAATGTAGGCGTGGCGCCGCGACTGGAGCACGATCCCTTTTCGGGCGTCCACAAGCAGTACGGCCAGGCTGGCGGTCGACGCTGCCGTCACCATGTTGCGCGTGTATTGCTCGTGGCCGGGGACATCGGTGATGATGAACTTGCGTTTGGGCGTGGAGAAGTATCGGTAGGCGACGTCGATGGTTATGCCTTGCTCTCGCTCCGCGAGCAGTCCATCGGTTAGCAGGGAGAGATCCAAGCCTTCGATTCCCCTGCGCCGAGACGATCGGGCGACGGCTGCGAGCTGATCCTCGGGTATCGATTTCGCATCGTGCAACAACCGTCCAATGAGCGTGCTCTTGCCGTCATCCACGCTACCCGCAGTCATCAAGCGCAGCAGCTCACCGTGATTATACTCGTTGCGACTGAGTATTTGCATCGCAAAACAGTTTCTACTTCCTGGTTTCTAGTCTCTGATTTTAAAGCTAGAAACCGAAGAATAACAACCCCGGCCCGCAAGGGAAGGGGGTGCCACGGCATCCGAAGAAGACAGCAAACCACCCGACATGAAGGCTGGACTAAAAGTAGCCTTCCTTTTTACGCAGCTCCAGGGAAGCCTCTGAAGTCTGATCGTCCATGCGTGTCGCGCCGCGCTCGGTGATTCTCGTCGTGGCGGTCTCCTCGATGATCTCCGCCACCGTGACCGCGGTGGACTGTACCGGGCAGGTGCAGCTCATATCGCCCACCGTTCTAAACCGTACCGAGAGGTTTTCAATCTTTTCACCGCGCACAGGCTGGATTAGAACGGATACCGGCATGAGACCGCCGGCGCGGCGAATCACGTCCCGGAAGTGAGCGAAATAGAGGCTCGGCACGTCGAGCTGCTCTTGCCCGATGTAGCTCCACACATCCAGCTCTGTCCAATTGCTGAGTGGAAAAACTCGGATATTTTCGCCCCTGTTGACGCGTGTGTTATAGAGATTCCACAGTTCGGGTCGCTGATTTTTCGGATCCCACTGACCGAACTCGTCCCTGAACGAGAAAATTCTTTCTTTTGCTCTGGATTTCTCTTCGTCCCTTCGTGCCCCCCCAATGCAGGCGTCGAAGCCGAACTCTTGGATGGCATCAAGGAGAGTGACCGACTGGTGCGCGTTGCGGCTCTCGTGGGGCGATCGCAAGACAATGCGCCCCCGCTGGATGGATTCCTCCACGAAGCGGACGACTAAATGTTCCCCCAATTCCGCCGCTCTTCGGTCGCGAAAGGCTATAACCTCGGGAAAATTGTGTCCCGTATCGATATGAAGCAAAGAAAAGGGAAATCGCGCAGGCCGGAAAGCTTTTTCCGACAAGCGCAGCAGCACGAGGGAGTCCTTGCCGCCGGAAAAAAGCAGTACCGGATTGCGGCATTCCGCGGCGACCTCGCGCAGAATATGAATGGACTCGCTCTCCAATGCCGCTAGATGCGTTACGAAGCGACGCTTCAATCCGGCTGGGCTTAAAACTCTGGGCGTCAACAAGAATTCGGCCGGCGATTGCGCCGAGCCGCCGGGCTCGTGGTTTAAGATTGTTTCCATCAAATAACCTCTAAGCATTCTAAATGCCGATGTCCCTTCGTTCCCGCTCCGGCCTGACGCGAATAAAAAATTTTCCTGGGCGGGGCGAACCAGTCCAACCGCTCCCTAAGATTGACCACTTGGCCGATGACGATCACGGCGGGAGACTTGATATGAGCGGCCTTGCATACGATATCGGTGAGAGTTCCCGTCACGGTGTCCTGGTCCGGTGTCGTGCCCCGATGAATAACCGCCACCGGGGTTTCGGGCGACAAACCGTGGAACAGCAGTTGCCGCGCGATTTCTGGGAGATTTTTTACTCCCATCAGGATCACCAGTGTATCCACCGCAGCCGCAAGCTTGCCCCAGTCGAGGACGGGTCGCGCCTTTAGCGCCTCGTGACCCGTCACCACGGCAAAGGACGATGCAAAATTTCTATCGGTCAACGGAATACCCGCGTAGGCCGGTACCGCGATTGCTGCACTAACCCCGGGAACGACCTCGAAGGGTATTCCCGCTTCGACCAGGGCCTCGGCCTCTTCGCCGCCGCGACCGAAAACAAAAGGATCACCGCCTTTGAGTCGAAGGACGTCATAGCCAAGTCGGGCATGGGCAATAAGCAAGCGATTGATTTCATCCTGCGACACGCAGTGGTTTTCCGCCTCCTTGCCGGCGAATATCTTGATCGCCGCCGCCGGCGCCTCGTCCAACAGCCCGGGATTGACCAGTTGATCGTACAGGATCACCTGAGCCCCGCGCAGCAACTGTTGGCCTCGAACGGTGAGAAGACCCGGATCACCCGGTCCGGCCCCGACCAGATAGACTTTCCCTACTGGCATAAACTTGCCTCCAGGGTCTCGATTAAGACCCTTTTTGCTTCTTCCGTTTTCCCTTCACTAATGAGCCGGCGAAAATCTCCCTTTAACGCTGCGCTCCACGCCTTGCCGGTCGCGAAGCAAGATCTCTCTCTTAGCTCATGGCGCGCCTCGCCGGCGATTTGCACGAAGCGCGCATAGTCCGGCGTAAAGTACTCTTCGAGCTCCTGGCGGATAGCACGTGTCGCCGCCGGACTCTTTCCCCCCGACGAAACCGCCACCGCCAGCCCGCCGCGCCGGACCACCGCTGGCAAGATAAAGTTGCAATGATCCGGATCATCCGCGGAGTTGACCCAAATATGCCGCGAGCTGGCCTCGCGGAAAATTGCAGCATTGATCTCCGGTTTATCCGTTGCGGCGAAAACAAGATCGAATCCGACGAGATCACCCTTTTGGTACTCCCGTTTAAAATGTGCAATCTTGCGCTCCGCAGAGAGATCGCGCAGTTTTGCCGTGATTGCCGGGCCGATGACGCTAACCTCGGCCCCGGACGCCAAAAGCCCTTCAACTCTTCGCTGGGCTACGGCCCCGCTGCCGATCACGACGCAGCGTCTCCCTTTCATTTCCAGGAAAACCGGATAGGTAGCCACCTTTCAAATCTCCCCTTGCGCGCTCACGTGTAGCCCGCACTCTTTAGCATCGGATTTTTCCCACCACCATCGCCCGGCGCGAAGATCCTCCCCCGGCTTCACCGCTCGGGTACATGGGGCGCAGCCGATGCTTGGATATCCTCGGTCATGAAGTCCATTGTAGGGAACATCGTTCTTGCGGATATAGTCCCACACTTGATCAAAGCTCCAATCTGCCAGCGGATTGATTTTGGCGACGTTGCCGTGATCTCTGTCCCGCTCGATCTTGCTTTGTGCCGAGCGCGTCAGCGCCTGCTCGCGCCTGAGCCCGGTTATCCACGCGTCGAGCCCGCTCAAAGCCCACCGTAAAGGCTCAACCTTTCGCACACGGCAACAGAGCTTGCGCAGCTCCAAAGAGCCGTAAAACAGGTTTAGACCATGGCTGCGCACCATGGTTTGCACCTGCTCGGCATCGGGGAAATAGACTTCCACGCCGACCCCGTAACGTTGCCGCATGATGTCCATGCAGTCGTAGGTTTCCTGATTGAGCCGCCCGGTATCCAGGGTGAAAACGCGAAAGTCTGCTCCCCGGATCCGAAACATCATATCAATCAAGACCGACTCCTCGGCTTGAAAGGAACAAGCGAGAGCGATTTTCGGCGAAAACTCAGTGAGCGCCCAGCGCAGCAAGTCCTCAGCAGAAAGCTCCTCGGCACGGGCCTCCCATTCCCTTACGGTCACCTCATGCGCCTTAAAGGACATATATTTCTCTCCATACCCCTAGCTTTTTGCCAGGCGCTCCAACAAGGTTTCGAGGTCCGTCGCCACAAGCGAGCGAATGCGCGCGTTCAGCGGTTTTCGCGGATCACGATCATGGGCCAAATCAATTTTCCCTTCGTTGTATAGTCTATTCGCCAGCGCATTGATTTCCGGATTGATCTGTTGAAAGGCTTCCTCGGTATTCGGCGCCGCCAAGCGATCGTTGATCCAAATCAAAATCTCGCTGGTATTGAATTTGAGCTTGCCGCCGAGCGATGGTTCTTTCTCCAGTCGCCGGCAGTTGACCAATGCCGAGGAAAGTACACTGCGCAATTTGTCTCGGTTCGAGCCGCCAAGCAGACTTTTCTGGCTGTAGACCAAGCCATGCCGGTGGTCCGTTTCATCAATACTCACATGGGCGTCTTTGGCCACCAGCACGATCCCCGGGCCAGCCACCATATGGCTGTAATCGGCGACGTCGTGGTAAACGCCATCGGTCTCTTGAATCCAGCGATGAAAAATGTCGATAAAATTTGTCAGCGGAACCTTGCTGGGCTCCGTAGTAAAAATCTTCACGTTGAGCTTTTGTAGCTCCATCTTCGTCCCCGCGGCTAAGCGCCCGCTTGCGCCATGGTGTCCGATTTCACGGCACTCACCACATTGCTACGTAGCTTGTTGTGGCAATCGTGCGCGGCGTCAATAAACAACTGCGCTTCCTGCAGCAATTGAACCACCCGATCCGCGTCGGCCGCTTTTCCTTCCGCCAAGAACTCCTTAGCCTTGAACAGGTACTCGGCAAATTTCCCGCCGGCATATTTGTCATAAAACAACTGGGTTTGGCAGAAACGCTCGGTGAACTCCGAAATAATCTGATCTTCGTTTTCGGAGATTTCGGGGTTTTGGGTCTTTACTAACGCTTGACCCGCGCGTAGCATCGAGAAATACGCAGTTCTGACAGCCGCAGCCGACTCACCGTTGTCTAACAGAATATGCGCTTCAAACAGTTCCCGTTCGCTGGCAGCAAGCGTGAACTCTGCTTGGCTTACCACCTCGCCGGCACACTCTCCGGTCCCCATGTCTGAAAGAGTGAACTCGCGTGGGTCGCCCCAATCGGTATAGTAGAAAGAATCGACGTCGTGCGTCGGTATCTTGGCGAGATTTTCTAGTATCGCCTTGATCCCTTTTTTACCGATGCGGCCGATGAAATCCTGAAAGCTCTCTCCTCTTTGCCGCTCCCCCACGTAAGTCTCTGTGATGCGCTCTAGGACTTCAGGAATATGCTTGGAGGGCACCGCACCCACAGCAACGCCATACTCGCCGGCGTTGTCCCTCAGTTTGCCTCCCAAGATTACCTGGAAGTGAGGGACCTGATACCCATTGACGTGGCGGTTGATGCCGTAGAAACCGATGTCGGCGATATGGTGCTGGCCGCAGGAGTTAAAGCAGCCGCTCACCTTGATGCGCAGGTTCTTTACCGCTTCGTCGAGCTGCAAGCTTTTTTCGCCGAGACGATAGCGCAGCTCGCGGGCGAGCCCGCGCGATGATGCAATTCCAAGTTTACACGTGTCGGTGCCGGGGCAAGCCGTAACGTCGACGATGGTTCCGGCATCCGCCGCGCCGAGTCCGATCTTTTGGATGGCTTTGTAGAACTCGGGAAGGTCGGCCTCGCTCAACCAACGAAAGAGAAGGTTTTGCTCCACCGTCGCCCGCAGCGTATCTTTGACAAAGCGCCGCGCGATGTCGGCTAGCGCGCGCAGTTGATCGGCGCTGGCATCCCCCAGAGGCAAAGTCACCGTAGCGGCCACATATCCGGGCTGCCTTTGCTTGTAAACATTAGTGGCATACCAGGCATCGAATCCTTCCGACCGCTCACCTCCGTTCAAACTGTCACCCGCTTTCAACGGCGCTTCAGCTAATTCTGTTATAGATTCAAGATGAGCCGTCCAGCGCGGATCCGGTAACAGTTTTTGTCTTTCGTCCAGGACGAGCTTGCGAAATTCGTCGATACCGAGATTGGCAATGAGAAACTTTATGCGGGCCCGGGCACGATTGCGCTTTTCTCCCAGGCGGGCGAACACCCGGGAAATCGCTTGCGCCGTCGGGTGCAACTCCTCCTCGGGCAAAAACTCATCGAAAAGTTTCGCTTTGTAGGGCACCGAACCGAGGCCGCCGCCGACGTAGAATTCAAAGCCCCGTCGCTCCCTGCCGTCAACCCGCCTTGTCTTGGCGATGGCGCCCATATCATGCATCGTCACCAGCCCGCAGGGATGCTGCTGGCACCCTGAGAAGGCGATTTTAAACTTGCGGCCGAAGTCCTGGGTGTCGGCATGGCCCATGAGGAACTTCGAACAGGCTTTGGCATAGGGTGTCACATCAAACGCTTCATCGCGGCAGATTCCCGCCAAAGGGCAGGCCGTCACGTTACGCACCACGTTGCCGCAAGCTTCGCGGGTGGTGATCCCGACAGCGGCCAATCGGCGCATGAGCGATGGGGTATCGTCGATGTGAACAAAATGGAATTGCACGTCTTGCCGGGTCGTAATATGCGTGACTCCATCCGCGTACTCTTCGGAAAGATCGGCCAGGACTTCCAACTGTTCGCCAGTCACTCCGCCGAATGGTATTTTGATCCGCATCATCCCCGGGGCATCCCACAATGTGTCGGGACCCTTGAGCGGTTTATCGGGAAGCTTCAGTCTCTGTGCCCGTTTGCCGTCGTGGCGCTGCCCGTTGTCGTAGCGCTGTCCGTAAATGCCGCGCCGCAATCGGGTCTCGGCGAAGACCTTTTCATCGATCTTGCCTTGTTTTCTGAGTTCCAACTGCTGCTCGAAGATGTCGATCTCCCGTGCCAGATCGGCGGGTAGGGCTCTGCCAAGCTTTTCCTTCCAGCCAAGGGCATTGTTCATAGCGACCTCCTATGTCGACCCAGTCCCTTTTACGTTCATATAACTGACTAAGTTGCTCAATTTAGTTAAAAATAGATCGAAAAAATTTTAGCCCTGGCGCCGTGATTTAGATGTAATACATCAGTACCGGAGTCTCCGGTTTACAGAGATCGGCGAGCGTCGTCTCGTCCAGAACATTTTCCAGCGCCTTTACCCCCCTCGCCCAGCTTTCGATCAAGCGCTGAGTTACCGCCGAAAAGTTCTTACCGCGAGAGGTAGGCCTGAGGTCGATGCCCACCAAGGGCCCCTCCAGCACCTGGAGTACCTCTTTCAAGGTGATAGTTTCCGGGGGACGGGCTAAAATATAACCCCCGGTCGGCCCTCGCGAACCGTGAACCAGCCGACCCCGGTTGAGCAATACCATGATCTGACCCAAGTACTCTGGCGGTATATCGCGGTTTTTCGCGATCTCCTTCACCTGCACGGCGCGCCGCAGCTTATAGTTGTCGGCCAGTTCGGCAAGAGCCAATAGCCCATACTGACTTTTTGAACTTACCCTCATATGATAATCGCCGATTCTTAAGCGGAGCTAATCCTAAGTAAGTTGATTTAATTTGTCAAGAACCCCATGCGATGGCTCCAATGGCCGCCTTTGCCGCTGCGCGCCGAACATTTCGATTTATGACTTGCCTGGTTGGATGCGTTGCCGCTATATTTTGGTTAGTCTTTCATCGGCTTGGTCGCTGAGAAACAAAAATTATTGCAGCTTTGTTTTGACGACTGGACTCAACTAGACCCATGGACCAACAGTTGACAAATTTTATTTTGAAGAGCGGTCGTGTGATCGATCCCGCCGCCGGCCGCGACGGGATTTTCGATATTGGCGTGCGACACGGCATCGTCGAGGCCATCGGCTCGGATCTTCCAACCAACGGCGCTACTGTCGTTGATACCAGGGGCCTCCTCGTCGCCCCGGGACTCATCGATGTGCATCTGCATCTAATGAATGGACTCGGCGCTTTCGGTGCCGATCCCGACGTTTTCGGCGTCGGCTCGGGAGTTACGACGGTGGTGGACGCGGGCAGCGCCGGCCATAGCCTGATAGATGTTTTTCGCAACTATGTCACGAAAAACGCAAAGACAAGGGTTTTAAATTACATTAACCTTTCGACGCTGGGCGGAGTAACGGGGCCGGGGTACGGCATACTGGCTGATCCGCGCCTCATCGATGAAGATAAAATCGCTCAAGTCGTCGCCGCAAACCGTGACATTATCGTCGGCATCAAGGTGATGGCCACCGGCGCGGCCTTTGGCGGCCAGGGGTTAAAACCACTCGCCCGCGCCCGCAAGTTAGCCGACGATTTAAAGCTCCCGCTCCTGGTTCATATCGGCGAAAGCTGGAGCAAAGAAGCGCTTCCGGTTCCCGCCGGCGAGGTTTTAAAGTATCTCCGCGCCAACGATATCGTAACCCATATGTTCACCGCCCATCCGGGAGGACTACTGGATCCCTACGGCAAGCTCTGGCCGCAGGTGCGTGACGCGAAGCAATCCGGTGTTCTCATGGATGTGGGCCATGGGCTACACAATTTAAATTTTGACGTCGCCCGCAAAGTGCTCGATCAGGGGCTCAGGCCCGACGGAGTTTCCACGGACGGCCATCGGGGAAATCGAGCTGGTCCGGTGTACGATTTGCCGACAACCATGGCGAAGTTGATGGCTTTGGGATTCTCTCTCAGTGAAGTCGTTGAGATGGCGACGGCGAACGCGGCTAAACTTTTAGGCCGAAGCGGCGCAATGGGAGCGATCCGTATCGGCGAGCCCGCGGAAATTTCCGTGCTGAAATTGGAAGATCGCGAATGGCAAGCCGTGGATTCCCAAAAAGGAGCGATACTGGCGCGCCAGGCGTTAATACCTGTCTACGCAATCAGGGGGAATATCGTTATTGAGTCGCTGCCCGCGGAACGGCCCTAAGCCTAATGGGAGTGCTCTCTGCGCGTCCAGCGAAGGGCAAAGCTGCAGATATGAAAGCCGCGTACGTGCCGTTGCAATTTTGCGCCACTCCCGATAGCCTAAAGAAATCAACATCGGTTACCGCGACTCCCCATGCGCAACGGCAGATACCCCGAAGCAGTCATCGTCCACAGTTCGGACCTCCATGTGGGCATCGACGATAGCTTCGATCCTGAACGCACCTTCGGATCTTTATCGGTGCTGCAAAATGTCTTGAATGCTGCCAGCGCCGTGCGCGCCGACGTCGTGGTCTTGGCGGGTGATACCTTCGATAATCATCGCCAGCCGACGAAACTGCTGGAACTGGCTGGAGAGATTTTACATGACTACAGTCGTCCCATCGTCATTCTTCCCGGCAACCACGACCCTTTGACCCCGGACTCCGTTTACCGGCGCGCCGGCCTGGCGGCGATTGCCAACGTCTCCATCATCGGACTCAACGTCGACCAAGCAGTGCAATTTCCTGCTCTTGAATTAGAAATTTGGGGGCGGGCCCATATCGATTACATGGACATGTCGCCGCTGGCTAATCCGCGGCCTCGTTCGACGAGGTGGCAGCTCGCCGCGGCTCACGGTCATTTTGTCGACGTACCCCGAGATCCGAATCGGCTAATTGCCTCTTGGCTTATTCATCAGGAAGAGATTGTCGCCACTGGAGCGGATTACGTGGCCCTAGGCCATTGGAATCAGTCCACCCCTGTCGGCAACGGGCAGGTCATCGCGCATTATTCGGGTTCTCCGGAATATACGGGTACGGTCAATGTCGTGCATCTCTCGAGCGACGGCGGCGTCGCCGTGAATAAAGCGCCGCTGCGTTAAGACGAGCTGGCTTGAGTGACAGGATTCTTCGGGGCCTTTCCTTCCAGCACTCGGATCACCTCTTCTGCGGCACCCCACTCGCCCCGCTTCGATGCTTCCTCAGTCGCCGCGCCTAAATGAGGTGTGAAAATAACATTATCCAATTGAAACAAAGGGTGGTCCTTAATCGGCGGCTCCTCGGTTGCGACATCCAGCGCCGCTCCGGCGATTTTCTTCTCCGCCAACGCGCGGCAGAGCGCGTCTTCGCTCACGATGCCTCCCCGTGCCGCGTTGATCAGATAGGCCGAACGCTTCATCATGGTCAGTTCTTTCTCCCCTACCATGCCTCGGGTCTCCTCGGTAAGCGGGCAGTGAAGGGTCAAGAAATCAGAACATTGCAGGACCTCGTGGAGACCGACCCATTGTCCCTTCAGCGCGGTCACGTGAGACTCAGGAATATACGGATCGTAAACCAAAAAATCCATTTCGAATGCCCGCGCGCGTATGGCGACTCGCGCGCCGATATTACCCATGCCGACGATTCCCAGAACCTTACCGGCGAGCTCGGTACCGATGTACTTGAGGTAGTCGCTCCAACGATTTTCTTTCACCGCAACGTGAGCGGCCTGGGTGTGGCGCGCCAGGGCGATCATCTGCCCAAAGACTAGTTCGGCGACGGAGACGGCATTGCTGCCGGGCATATTGGTCACCCAAATTCCTAACTCCTTGGCCGCATTGAGATCGACTCTGGAGGGATCGACGCCGACCCCGGTCCGCGCGATAATTCTAAGGCGCCCATTGCCCTGCCGCATATGAGCCCTGGTGATCCGGCCCTTTCGACTGATTATGGCATCGACCCTTGGCGCTTCCGCCTCCCAGCTCCCCGGATCGCTCCAGGGATCCACCACGACGATATCGACCCTGGATGAAAGCCATTCCAGGACATCGGCATGAAACTTTTCCACCAGTACGCGACCGAGAGACATAAATTTAATTAGCGCCAACAAGCGCCTTTGCACATCGGATCATTTTTTTCCCTTAAAATAATCAGCGTTGATTTGAGTGTATTCCTTCCACTTTTCCGGGACCTCGGTATCAGGAAAGATCGCATCCACCGGACATACCGGCACGCAGCCGTGACAGTCGATACACTCCTGCGGGTCGATATAGAGCATATTGTCCGCCTCGGTACCATGGATGCAATCCATGGGGCAAACATCGATACAAGCTTTATCCTTAACGCCGATACAAGGCTGCGCAATTACATAAGTCATCGAGTGAGCTCTCCTTCATTCCATCTTTCCATCCGCGCCTAGAGCAAGAACATCCATTGCGTTCATGGCGCCGCGACAAATCGGCTCGAAATATATGTCTTCACTGCCGCGCGGTCAAGCAGCCGATAAACCGAAGGCTGGGCCGAATTTAGCAAGGGGGGATGACTTCTCGATGGATTTTGAGTAGAGTGCCCCGAAGGTCAACCGGCCTGGGATATCCGTTCCCCGCCGGTTTGCCCGCTGCTTACAAATTTTTGGAGGGAACGGTTTGGCAACCGCCGCGCGAGAATTTCAGATTATGGTGAAGACCGTCGGGGCGATCTGCAACCTCGACTGTCATTACTGTTACTACCTGAAGAAAGAGGAGCTTTACCCCAAAGGCTCCAAATTTCGTTTAAGCGACGAAACCCTCGAGCGCTACATCATGCAGCATATCGAGGCGACACCGAAGGAAATGGTGAGTTTTTCCTGGCACGGCGGAGAGCCCACACTGCTCGGCATCGAATTTTTCCGCAAAGCGGTGGAGCTGCAAAAAAAGTACCTGCCGGCCGACAAAAAGGTCATCAACGGCATCCAGACCAACGGCACTACCCTGGACGAGGAATGGTGCGAGTTTTTCGCTAAAGAGAATTTTTATGTCGGCTTGAGCCTCGACGGCCCCAAGGAATTGCACGACCACTACCGCGTCACCAAAGGGCAGAAACCGACTCACAAACTGGTGGTGCAAGCCTTTCACATGCTAAGGCGCCACAAGGTCCATATCGATCTGCTCTGCGTCGTGCATGATGTCAACGTCCGCTACCCGACGCAGGTATACCGCTACTTCAAGGAACTCGGCGGCCAGTATTTGCAGTTCCTGCCCCTGGTGGAGCTCAACGACGGCGCCGAAAGATCGATCCACCCGCGCTCGGTTCCGGCAGCCGCCTACGGTGAATTTTTGAGCACCATCTTTGACCAATGGGTGCGTCACGATATCGGCAAGATATTCATCCAGCTATTCGACGAGTCGGTGCGTCCATTTCTCGGCATGGAACATGCGCTCTGTATTTATCGCGAGACCTGCGGCGATGTCCCCGTCATCGAACATAACGGTGATTTTTATTCCTGCGACCACTACGTCTTACCGGAATACAAGATCGGCAACATTCACGAGCAGAGCCTTGCTGACATGGTCGAGCACCCCGCGCAGCGCGACTTTGGCCAAAAAAAGTGGACCACCCTGCCGCGCTACTGCCGCGAGTGCGAAGTGTTGAGCATGTGCAACGGCGGCTGCCCCAAAGACCGGGTCATCAAAACGCCGGATGGCGAGGAGGGGCTAAACTACCTTTGCGCCGGTCTGAAGCGATTTTTCACCCACAGCAAGCCCTACTTCAAAAGGTTCGCCGAGCTGGCAGAGGCCGGCGAGCCCGCGGAAAAGCTCATGGAAATCGTACGCGCGGCGGACGCGAAAAGTTTTGTCCGCCAGGCTGGACGCAACGATCCATGTCCCTGCGGCAGCGGTAAAAAGTACAAGCGCTGCTGCGGCGCGAGAAAGGGCACTGGCTATTTTTAGTGTTTATAAAAATTATCTGCCCCATTAGACGGATCGCTCGATCGAGGTTTTATCCTCCCGCCGAGGCGCCAAGTTTGGATTAAACTTTTTCTTTGCGGCCTTTGCGTCTGTACGGGAGATACTGCGAAATTTGGGCGGGGTGTAGCCGCGCCGTGGTGACATCTAATTTTTCTTTGGTTACGGCGTAACGACTGTTGGGGGGTAGTTTTTCGAGGAGTCGGTCTCCATGAGCATTTACGATGAGATGATCGAAGGCGCCATCGATATTCACTGTCACATCGACTTCGAATTTTCCGCCCAAGAGCTCAAACGCGAACCCGAACCCCTCTGGCTCCCCAAGGCCGAAGCCCTGGGGATGCGCGGCGTGGTGCTTAAATCCCATTGGTGGCCGACCATCAATGTCGTCCCCTATATCCTTCGCTCCGTCGCTACCAAGGTTCAACTCTGGTCCAGCGTAGCCCTGAACATAACCGCCGGGGGACCCAACCCCTGCGTCATCGAAGCCGCTGCCGCGCTGGGCGGCAAAATGATCTTCCTACCGACCTGGAGCGCGCGCAATGACGTCGAGCGTAAAGGGTTTAGCCAGCGCATCAAAACTTACTACAAAAGCCATGCCCAATTAGAAAACCCGAACTATTATTTTCTCGATGGCAACGGAAAACTCATACCCCGCGGTTGGGAAATCCTCGAGTGCTGTAAAGCCTTAGATATAACTCTCGGCATGGGACATGTCTCGTGGCGGGAATCGCTCGCCTTCATCGAAGCGGCTCGAGGCCTCGATTATCATCGCGTGGTGGTCAATCACGCCCATAGCCACATCATCGGGATGCCCTTGGACGCGATGCAACAGGCCGCCGGGATGGGCGCGTTTATCGAAGTTTGTTGGAACGCCTTGGCCCCCGGCCGTATGGACTCGCCGGAGCTGGTACGCCAGTTGCGGGCCATCGGCCTCGGTCAAGTGGTCGCCAGCACGGACTACTTTCGCCCCTATAGCCCCAATCCGGCGGAGCTCTTCCGCATGTTCCTCGGCATGCTCCATGAAGGCGGCTTGAATAAAGAGGAAGTGAAGCAGATCGCCGCTGCCAATCCGGCGCGTCTAATGGCGCTATAGTAGGACACCCTACCAGCCGTGTAGCCGATCTCACCATGATTAAAACAGCTTCGATATTGAATAGCTAAGCCCCGGACTGCGTCATAACACCATTCCCACAGGAGTATCTGAAAAGCATGGCTAACCTTCCTCGTGTCATTAGTCCCGGGGCTGTTTTCGCGGCGCTCTTCGTTTGTTTTTTCCTCTCCGGCGCGGCGGCGCTGCTCTATGAAGTGGTCTGGGTCCGCATGTTAACCCAGATTTTCGGCAGCACCGCCTATGCCGTCGCCACGGTCCTGGCCGGGTTCATGGCGGGTCTCGCTCTGGGGAGCTATTCCTTCGGTCGGCTGGTCGATCGCGGCGGAAATTACCTAAGCCTTTATGGCTGGCTCGAGCTGGGTATTGGCATCTACGGTTTTCTCGTCCCCTTTGTTTTCAAAGGCGCCTGGTGGATATACGGAGCGCTATTTTGGATGCATCACTACTCCCCCTTTGCTTTCAATTGCGCGCTCTTTTTGCTCGCCTTCGTTTTACTTTTGATTCCAACTTTTTTGATGGGTGCCACGCTGCCCGTTTTAAGCCGATTTTTCGTTCAGAACTTGAGCCATATCGGCCGCCGCGTCGGCGACCTCTACGGCACCAATACCTTGGGCGCCGTCTTGGGCACGGCCCTGGCGGGTTACTACTTCATACCGACTTTCGGCATCACCGGAACCCTTTTTCTGGCTGCCACTCTAAACGTCATCATCGCCGGGTTCATTCTCTCCCTCGATCGACTACGTCAAACGGCGGCCGTTCCCGCACAAACACAACCCATTGCCGAGCCCAAGGGGAGCGACAGGCCCACTTGGGTCGGGGTGCTCGTTCTCGGCGCCATCGGTTTCTCCGGCGCGGCCGCGATGATTTACGAAAACGCCTGGACCCATGCCTTGACCATGATCATCGGCGGCTCGGTTTATTCTTTCACGACCATGCTCCTTACTTTTCTCGTGGGGCTAGCAGTCGGGGGCTATCTTTACGCCCGGCTTTTTGGCGAGCGCAGGATGCAACTAACCTCGTTCGGGCTAATCGAGTTGGGAGTCGGCGCCGCGGCGCTGGCGACCATTCCCCTTTTTGAGAGACTCCCGCAAATTTTTATCAGGCTCCATCTGGGCTTCGGCGATTCGTTTCCGTTGTTTCTCGCCATCCAGGTGGCGGTTTCTTTTTTGGTCATGTTCCCCAGTACCGTACTCTTCGGCATGACCTTCCCTCTGGTGGTGCGTCTTTTTACCCAAAGCCTATACCGCGTCGGCAGCAGTGTCGGAACGACCTATGCCGTGAACACGATGGGCGCCATCCTCGGGGCGTTCGCCGGCGGTTTTATTTGCCTCCCCCTGGTCGGGATCCAGAACAGCATTCTCATCGGAGCGTTTATCAACCTGGCGATCGGTTGCGTATTGGTGTTTGCCGATCCCCATCCTGGAGGGGCTCGCCGTTTGGTCGTGGGCGGCTTGGCGGCTGCGGGGCTGCTCCTGATGGCAGTTCGACTTCCGGCCTGGGATAAGAAAATTTTAACCAGTGGCGTTACCGTCTATGCCAACCGCTACAAGTCTTTGCCCACCGATTCCCTGCGTTTGGAAGAAATGCGCCAGGACGATGTGATTTATTATCGCGAAGGGTTGACCGCGACGGTGAGCGTCCACCGCATGCGCAAAGATTATCTCTATTTGAAAACCAATGGGAAAACCGACGGCTCCTACGGCGACGCGCTGACCATGCTGCTGACCGGCTATATCCCAATGCTCCTCAAACCCGAAGTCAAAGATGTCGCCATCATCGGCTTGGGGACCGGGATGACCGTCAAGGCCGTCGGTGCGTTTCCCGTGGAGCGCATACAGGTGCTGGAGATCGAGCCGGCAATGGTAGAAGCGGCGGCTTTCTTCAAAGCAAAAATCGGCAATATCCTCGAAGACCCAAGAGTTAAAATCATTCCCAGCGACGGGCGCAACTACATGCTCGCCGTGCCCGAACTTTACGATCTCATCATCTCGGAGCCGTCCAATCCCTGGATCGCCGGCATCGCCAGCCTATTTACCCAGGACTTCTACGCCGTGGCGAAGCGCAAACTCAAACCCGGCGGTGTTTTTGCCCAGTGGATTCATGACTATTCAATGTCACCGGACGATTTTCGCATGGTGCTGCGCACCTTTGCCGAGGCTTTTCCTCATGTATCGGTGTGGAATATGCAGGAAAGCGATTATCTCTTGGTCGGTGCGGCGAGCGCGCCGCAATTTGATTATACCAAAGCGGCCAAGCTTTTTGCCGATAACAAAACCCTGAGAGACGACTTCCAGAGTTTGGGGCTTTCAGACCCTTACGCCATCCTCGGATTCTATCGTATGGGAAAGAAGGAGCTTTTGGCTCTTTCCGAGGGAGCTGAGTTGAATACCGATGATAACGTTCGTCTGGAATTTTCCGCGCCGCGAAGCTTGGGGAAAACGACATCGGAGTTAAATCGAAATCTCATGGAGCCTTTTGTCGTCGCGCCTTCCTGGCAAGAGTCCCTGCACCAGGTATCGAGAGCCCAGCATCATTTCTTCATCGCTGAGGCCTATCACGCCGGCGCGGCCTATGACGACGCGCTCAAAGAAGTGGGCGAGGCCCTTCGACTGGATGCGAAAAAGTCCGATTATCATCTGCTGCAAAGTCAAATTCTGGCGGCTCTTGACCGTTCGAAGGACGCCTTCGAAGCGGCGCAAAAAACCCTCGATCTGGGACACCAAAAAGCGGACAAGCCGTTACTCACTGTGATCGAGAACTTTTATACCCGCGACGCCAAGGTTATCTACAAGCGTTTAATCGACGGCGGATCCCAGGAACTGCTGCCCTACCTTGGGCTCGCCAACATCGCCTTGCATGAGAAAAAGCTAGAGGAAACCGAGCAATGGCTGGAAAAAGCCGCCAAGATTGATTCTGCCCACCCGGGACTTTCCTTTGCCCGAGGAAAACTTGAAGCGGCCAGGGGAAACCATTCCCTAGCCACCCGGTTATTTGAAGAAGCGCAGAAAAACGGTGAAGATTCATCGAGCCTGTTCCACGAGCTCGCCGCGGCCTATGGCCAAATGAAGCAGTGGGAGAAGTCAGCCCAGGCCTACGAGCTTGCGTTGAAGCGCCACAGGAGAAATATTTCCTGGCGTTTGCAATGGGCGAGAGCCTTGCAGCACATCGGGAAAAGCAGGGCCGCCGAGGAGAAATATCGCGAAGTTTTGGCGTTGGATCCGAACCTGGGAGATGCTTGGCGCGGTCTTCACAGTCTAGGTATAAGGTATTAGGTGAAAATGAGAAAGCAGGAGGTGTTTCAAGCACCTCCTGCCTCTTTCCTAACATTGGGTCAATCGCTTACCGCGGATTAATGGACTTTACACGGATGTCCCCTCCGCCTCGATCGTCAAATTCGACCGTGACTTTGGTCCCATCTTTTAGTACGTCCTTCTTCGCATCGGCGTCTTTGCTGCTGACCTTCGCTTTCTGCTCCCAATCCTTCCCCTTGATGGTCACCATCCGGGATCCGGCGTCATAGCCGGAGACCGTTCCCTTCTTCTCCTGGGCAAACGACAGGCCAGGGATCAAAGCCAGTGCGAAGACTGCGGCCGCGATTTGGGCTCTGATTTTCATTGTATTTCACCTCCTTTCCTTTGAGCGGTGTAGTCTATATACGGTTTTTATAGTTGCTGTCAAGATGTATTCTGCGAGTGTTGGACCTATAAACGCGCCTGTTGGCTCATAAACCGACGATTGGGGAGATTTACCGTTTTTAATTGGACGAATGACCCGTCGATTTATTCATCTAAAAAGGCTGGGTCCCAACTCCCCAAATCCCCGGTTCGCCGGTGCTTTCTTAACTCCCTCGGCCGGCTGCCGCTGCCACATGTTGCCGTTTCCCTGCCGAATTTTTCCACTGTTTTTTGCCTTGACTGATAATATCCCTTGTGAAATGTTGAACCAAATTAAACCGCCGCCTAGTCGACTCCCTCGCAGTCAATGAAACTACGCTCATATTTCCTCTGGATTACGGTCATAACATTACTCCCCGTGATCCTATTCGCCTCAGCCATGCTCTTCATCGCCGATCGTGAACATGAGACCAGCAGTGAAACAAGCATCATCCAAATGGCGCGTGCGCTGTCACTAACAGTGGACCGTGAGATTTCCGCGTCCATTGAATTGTTAAATGCGCTGGGGGTAACACAAGAGCTCGACGTCGGTAATTTGAAAGGTTTTTACGAGGAGGCGCTTCGGTTTCTCGGGACCCGATCTGCCTGGCAAACTATCGTATTGGCCGAACCGTCCGGGCAACAAATCATCAATCTGAATAAGCCCATAGGTGTCCCCCTTCCTCGCGCTAGTGCGGCGGAACTCATCAAGCAGGTCGTCGATACCAGGCGTCCTGTCGTGAGTGACCTTTTTACCGGGGCGGTCACCAGCGCGCCTACCATCGCCGTCATTGTTCCCATCATTAGAGACGGCGCGGTCAGGTACACGATCTCCGCAAGCTTTTCTCACGAGGCTCTGACGAGCTTTTTACTGAAACAAGAACTACCAACCGGTTGGCTTGCGACGATTATCGACAGAAAAAAAATCATCATCGCCAGAAACCGAAATCTAGAGGCGTATCTCGGTAAGCCGGCAACCCCTCTGTTCGCCAAAATGAGTGAGGAGTCGGCTGCAACGTCATGGCGAGGAACTCCCTACGACGGGGGGTCGGTTCTAGCAGGGTTGCACCGCTCCGAACTAACCGGTTGGACAGTGGGCGTCGCTGCGCCCGCTTCATCCCTTGACACACCTTTTAATCGCGTCGTCACGCTCTCAGCGATTGGGTTTTTGTTCCTTTTTTTAGGCGGCGGCCTAGCAGTATTCTTCAGCCAAAAAATAACCACCTCCGTCAACCATCTCAACGAAGCCGCGCGCCAAGTGGCGGAAGGCAACCTGGAAACTCGAATCGGACCAATGGAAAGCATAAGCGAGATCGGAGAACTCTCGCGCCTATTCGATCGGATGGGAGAGTCGCTGCGACTGCGGCAAAGCCAACTGGGAATTACCCACAAGTTGAGCCAAGCCATCCTTTCGGGAGAGTCTCTTGAGTCGCTCTCCCAAGAGACCCTTCAGGCGCTCCTTTCTTCTCTTTCCCTTGATTTTGGTTCCATCAGAATCGTCAACGATGACCGTGTTTCGCTAAGAGTTTTAGCGGCAATCGGTTTTCGAGATCCCGGGGGGATCTCAACCCAAACGCCGGCGGGGAGCGCCATCGACCAAAGCGGGGGATTTCGCATCATAAACTCGGGAAAACCCTATATCGTTGAGGATATACCAAACGCACCGGGCTTGCGTACGCTCAAAAAAGAAGGCGGCCAATCCGGCATCGCTGTGCCCATCGTGGATAAGAATCGAAACATCCTTGGAGTATTGCACACGGTAAGCCGATCGCCGCGCAAGTTTGACGAAAGCGAAATAAAGTTCGTGGAAAGCATCGGCGCCCAACTGGGCATCGCTATCGAGCGCGCCCAAGCGGAGGAGGAGAGGCAGCAATTAATACTTGCGCAGAGCCATGCGATGCCGGGCATCGCCCGCCTGGATACGGCAGGGCGCTATGTTAGCGTCAACAGGGTTTACGCTGAGATACTCGGCTATACGCCGGAAGAACTCCTGGGAGCGGATTGGCAGCCCACGGTGCATCCGCAAGACCGACCCACGGCCCTGGCCGCCTACCAACGGATGGTACAAGAAGGCCAGGGCGAGTTCGAAGCTCGAGCTGTGCGCCAAGACGGCACGCATTTCCACAAGCAGGTGCTGATGGTGAAAATCGTCGACCATAACGGCGCAATGATTGGCCATCATTGCTTCATGAAAGACATCAGCGACCGCAAAAACCACGAAGAGTTTTTGCAACAATCCCAGGACCAGTTACGATCTCTGGCGCTCCGCATCGAGACCGTGCGCGAGGAGGAAAGAACGCGCATCGCGCGCGACATTCACGATAACATCGGCCAGGTTCTCACCGCTCTCAAGCTGGATCTCTTTTGGATCAAAAAAATGCTGCCCGCGGCGGATAATTCACTTCTTGATAAATTCGCTGCCATTGCCGCGATACTCGATGAAACGACCGCCACGGTACGGACAATCGCCACCGAACTGAGACCCGGAGTTCTCGACGATCTCGGTCTTGTGCCGGCCATGGAATCGCAGCTGCGCGATTTTCAAAACAGAACCGGCATAAAGTACTTCTTGCAAAACACTGCAGGCAAGCCGCAACTGGGGCAGCAGGTCTCTACAGCCCTGTTTCGCTGCTTTCAAGAATCTTTGACCAACGTCGCGCGCCATTCGGAGGCGACCGAGGTCAGAGTCGGCGTCACTCTTACCGCCGGGAAGCTGCAAATCCGGGTGAGCGATAACGGCCGGGGAATCAAAACTGAGGATATTGACCGCCCTAATGCTCTCGGCTTGCTCGGCATGCGGGAGCGGCTCCATATGGTGGGCGGCGAACTGAACTTCGATCAAAATGAAAGAAACGGAACAACAGTGACCATCGAAGCGCCTCTTTTGCCTGACGCCTCCCCGGTTCAAGCGGTATGAGCGCTCGAATGTCGATGCGACACCGGGCCACGGCACCGGGAGTATCGTAAGGTTGCAACTCCGTGGAACGAGGAGTAGAGTTTTAATCGTCGATCCTTGGCATCGAATGAGTACGGCAACGGGAGTCGCACAGTTTATCAATTCGCCAATACCGTTTGAGCAAGCAGCACGAGTACCCTATGAGCCCCGTCTCGATCCTTCTAGCCGACGACCACCCTGTCGTGCGTCAAGGTCTGTGTGCGCTGCTGAAACAAGAACAGGACATTTCAGTTATCGGAGAAGCATCCGACGGGATCGAGGCGCTTCGTCTCACTGAACAGTTAGAGCCCGACATACTGCTGGTCGACTTATCCATGCCCCACTTAAATGGGCTGGAAGTTACCCGGCACATCAAACAGCAACGGCTCAATACCCGCGTCATCGTGTTATCGATGCATTCGGACGAGCACTACGTGATCGAGGCTCTCAAGAACGGCGCGATGGGTTACGTTCTTAAGGAGACCACGGCCGATGAACTGGTGCGCGTCGTGCGCGACGTGGCCGCCGGCAACCGATACATACCACACCCCTATTCGGATACGGATATCGACGCCTACTTGAATAAAGCTGAGAGCCCGATAACGGATGCGTACGAGACACTGTCGAGTCGGGAGCGTGAGGTATTTCAAATGGCGGCTGAAGGGATGACAAGCAGCGAAATAGCCGCTGCTTTATTTATCAGTCCGCGCACTGTTGAAGTGCACCGCGCCCATTTGATGCGGAAACTTTCTTTGAACAATCTGGCCGAACTGGTGCGTTACGCATTCAAAAAAGGTATCTTGCAGCAGGAAAAACCCTTGGTCGACCAAAACCCGTCAAAGCCAGTCGAAGTCGACCCCAACGGCACTTAAAGCCTCCCGTCGCCCCGTTGCGACGACTACACCGCCAAGCCATTTACCCATGTGCAGTTGGGAGCGGTGATGCAGCGCCTTTTAACACCCGGAGCGACTACAAATATTTTAAAGCTTTTCGTCCTCGGGCACCGTATCCGTCACCAGATCCCGTATCAGAAGGCGTTTCGGTAGCGGCTCAACCGTCATGACCTGCGGCGCGAGCTTTACCATACAGGTATATGCGACTTCGCCGTTGACCAGGGCCATACAGGTTTTGCAGGCATTGGCGTTGATACAGCTGTAGCGGATAGCGAGGGTGCTATCGACATGAGCGCGTATCCAGCATAGCGCGTCCAGCAACGACATGCCTTCTTCGTAGGGTACTTGAAACTGATCGTAACGGGCGGCTTGGATTGCTGTGCCGCGCCGGACTCGTAGGAGAGCGTGCTTGATATCTCGGTCAGCCATTATTTTACCGCCAAAGGACTCCCTCGTGCGCGAGCACGGCTCGAGGCCGTCGCTACGGGCGCGCCGTCGGCGAAACCCACCGGGAAGCGAGCTCGTTGTTTTCTAACTCCACAATCTGATTCTTTAGCAGGGTATCATCGGACATGGGAAAGTCTTCCCGTTGGTGCGCGCCTCGGCTCTCGTTGCGATCGAGCGCCGCGCGGACAACCGCCTCCGCCGTGGTCAACATGGCGCGTAACTCAAACCAATCATGAAGGTCCATGTTGTACGGTCTTTCGTTTCCCACTGACAGGGCCGGCAAGTCATTCTGCGCCATCTCCTGAATACGGGACAGAGCGTCGGCGAGTTTTTCTCTGGTGCGAAACGGACCCGCCTGCTGCCACATCAAACGTTGCAATGCACCCTGCAGCCCGGCCGCAGTCAGTACTTTGCTGGACTCTCTGGACTTGAGCGCGTTCACTTGCTCTAATACTCCCTCCACCAATTTTGCATCCCAGTCCAACGCTATGACCTTGGAAGCTGCCGCCGCTTTACTGCCGGCGCGCTCGCCAAAGACAAAGGCCTCCGTGATCGCATTGCCCGACAACCGATTGGCGCCATTGGATCCGCCCACCGCCTCGCCGGCGGCGTAGAGCCCGCCGATACAGCTTTCCATGTCGGTGTTCACCCGAATACCCCCCATGTGATAGTGCGCCATGGGTCCGACCTCGACGGGAGACTTGGTTAAATCAATCCCGTTAACCAGCAAGCGGTCTATCACTGGACCAAAAGCATTACGCAGCACCCTATCCGAAATATGCCGGAAATCTAGATAAGCGCCACCGTGAGGAGTTCCGCGCCCGGCTTCGACCTCCTTGAGAATTGAGTAAGAAAGTATGTCGCGCGTGGCGGTGTACTTGCCGAAATCCGCCCCGCCGTAGCGATCGACAAACTCTTCAAACTGGCCGTTGAGCAACTTGCCACCGAGTTTATAGCGAAACGGATCCCACATGATCGGGTCCATGCCGACTAAACGGGGGGCCAGATGACCGATGGGAAAGAACTGGACAAATTCCATATCGACCAATTCCGCGCCGGCTCTCAGCGCCAACGCGTAGGCCTCCCCTCCCATGTTGGCCGACGCGCTGTTTCGAGAAAAGAGTTTTGTCAAACCACCGGCGGCGAGAATAACGGCCTTTGCCTGAAACGTGACGGGGCTCCCGTCGAGCAAGTTGAGCCCCACCGCGCCGATCGCCCGTCCCGCTTTGACCAGGATCTCGATGATGGCGACGTTACTGATGCGACGGATCGCGCCCCTCTCAGCTACCTTGCGCCGTAAAGTCGCGGCTACCGCGGGACCGGTATTGAGAAAATCGACATAACAGCACCGCGTGCGGCTGTGGCCGGGCGCCATTACCTGTTTGATATGGTCCTCTTCCCGCGCCCACCGCGTACCCCAATGCTCCATTTCGAAAATCCGGGCCGGCCCCTCCCGACATACGAGCTCCGCCAGCTCTTCATTGCACAAACCGCGACCCGCTCTGATCGTATCTTGCAGGTGCAGCGCGGGAGAGTCCGGTTCCGCTGCGCCTAACGCCACCGCGACGGTCATTTGCGCCATGACGGTGGCCCCGCCGCGGCCAACGAGACCTTTGTCGAGCAGGCAGACTGACGCGCCGTTGCCGGCTGCCGCGATGGCGGCGTACATCCCGGCGCCGCCGGCGCCGACGACGAGAATATCGGTGGCAAGATGAGGCATCAGTCCTCGCTATCGCTCGCAATTGCAGATTTCAGATTGGGGATCTCGGATGTTGGATTGCCGATCCGAATGCTTTTGTTTATTTCGGAATTCGAATTTCGAACTTCGCATTTCCACCAGCAGCTACCCCTTGGCGCCCGTCTTGCCGCTATCTTGCAGCTTGTTTAGTGCTCGTTGCGCCGCTTCCTGCTCGGATTGTTTTTTGCTGCTACCTTCTCCTTTGCCCAACACTTTCCCGCCGACGCTGATTTCGGTCACAAAACGCTTGTCATGATCGGGACCGCTGGCGGAGACCAGTCGGTAGCTGGGGGGGGCGCGGAAAAGCATTTGGCTGATTTCCTGCAGCCGGGTTTTGTAATCCTGCTGGCCAAGAGTTCTCTCCTCTATCCCTGCGACAAAATATCGCTCGACGATGCGGCGGGCGGCTGCATAACCGCCGTCTTGATAGACCCCGCCAAGTAGCGCTTCGAAAGCCCCGGCGAGGATAGAGGATTTGGTTCTCCCGCCGCTACGCTCTTCCCCCTTGCCCAAGCGAAGCAGTGGGCCGAGATGAAGCGCTGCCGCTTTCTCTGCCAGGACAGAGGAGTTGACCAGGGCGGCGCGCATCCTCGAAAGATCCCCCTCGCTTTTTTCCGGATAACGCGCCATCAAGAGATCGCTGACGGCCAGGTCGAGAACCGCGTCGCCGAGAAATTCCAAAACCTCGTTGTGCCGTTCGCTCTTTTCGCGATTGTAAGAGACATGGGTGAGGCAACGCACCAGGAGGGCGAGATCAGTAAATTCGTATCCCAATGCTTTCTGAAGGAGAGTTAACTGCGGCTCTTTTTTCAATCCGACCCCAACAACCAGCCGTTTTCTAGGCGCTCCAGCCGCACTGCTATTTCCCGATTAGCAAGTGTTGCGCCACCGCAAACCATCACGGGTAGATAGTTGCGGCTATATCCTCGGCAGAGACCCGTTGTTTTGTCGACTTTCTCCTCCACGAGCACCGAGACTTGCCGGCCTTGAAAACGGCCATAGAATTCATTTTTTTTCTGCGCGCCGAGCTCGCGCATTTTGCGCGCCCGCGTCTTTTTCAGCTCAGCCGGAACTGGGTCTAACAGCGAAGCGGCCATTGTGCCGCGCCTTGTGGAGTAGGGAAACACATGGAAATAAGTGAGCGGCAGCGAGGCGAAATAGTGTAGAGAGCTCTCAAACTCCTCATCGGTTTCTCCCGGAAACCCGACAATGATGTCGCTGCCGAGAGCGGCGTCGGGCAGACGCTCCCGTATCCGGCCCAGCAGCTCCCGGTAATAGCCTGTGTCGTAGTTCCGCCGCATGCGCTTCAATACCCCGTCGTTGCCTGCCTGGGCGCAAACATGAAGGTGAGGACAGATAACATCCGAACCGGCCATCAGATCGAGAAGGCGATCGGGGACCTCCCGCGGGTCAAGGGAACTGAGCCGTAGGCGCGGCACAAGCCGGCTCACATCGATCATCCGCACAAGCGCGGTGAGATCGGTTTTCGGTAGCAAGTCCTGGCCATAGCCGCCGAGATGGATTCCGGTCAAGACGATCTCCCGGTATCCCGCCTCTGCCAACCGTCGCACCTCATCCAGCACCGCGCGCGGTGCCACGCTGCGGCTCAACCCACGCGCAGTGGGAATAATGCAGTAGCTGCAGGAATAGTTGCAGCCTTCCTGGATCTTGAGAAACGCCCGCGTGTGGCCCGGCAGAGCGCTCGTGCCAAGAACCGCCACGCCCCGCTCGCGTCGCACATCACTGACCGCGATTTTTGGCGCGCCAAGCGACACAGGGGTCATGATGCAGCGCAGCAGGTCATCGAGACGGTTGAGCCCGACGACATGGTCGACCCCCGGCACGGCAGCAAGCTCATGGGGGTTCACCTGGGCATAGCAGCCGGTGACCACCACCCTCGCCTGCGGGCTTAAACGCTTGGCGCGCCGCACCAGTTGCCGCGCCTCCCAGTCCGCCCGGTCCGTCACCGTACAACTATTGATTATGTAGCAATCCGCTGCCTGATCGAAGGGCACAAACGAACAGCCGTTCTCCAACCGGCTCTGAATCACGGCGGAATCGTACTGGTTGATCTTGCAACCCAAAGTGGTGATGGCTATCTTCACTTCGTTCAGAATTTCAAATTGCAAACTGCAAAATACAAAATTTAAATTTTTCGGGACGGCTCATGCCCTTTTCAATATTCTCACTTGTGAATTCTGGCTTCTGGATTCTAGATCCCAACTTCTGAATCCTGTCTTCTATCTTCTGAATTACCAACTTGCATTTTTCAATTTGCATTTCGCAATTTTCACTCTCACCTAACCGCCCGCTCGATCCACCCTCCCCCAAGCACCTGATCGCCTCGATAAAACACCGCCGCCTGCCCCGGCGTCACCACCGGAAACATTCCCTTGAAATCCACTGCACAGCCTCCCTGCTGATCCGGACGGATGACACACGGAAGCGCCGGCGCGCGATAGCGGATTTGAACCTCGGCATCGATGGCTTCATCCGCCATCGGCTCGAGCCAGTTGAGGTTTGCGGCGATGAGTCCCTCGCAGCCTAACTCCTCTCTCTTGCCCACGACTACCCGTTTCGAATCTTCTTCGATGGTCACGACATAGAGAGGCTCGGACGCCGCAATCCCCAGTCCCCTCCGCTGCCCCACCGTTACCTCGTGAATGCCGTTGTGGTAACCAAGTACTTTCCCCGACCGGTCAACGATCTCCCCGCTGCCGAGTGCCTCTTCGCCCGCGTAAGCCTTAACGATGGCCCTGTAATCACCGAAACAAATGTCCTGGCTTTCGGCACGCTCCGCAACCGCCAGACCGCGCTCTCTGGCGCGTGCCCGCACTTCGATCTTATTCATCTCTCCCAATGGGAAAAGCGTATTCGCCAGTTGATCCCGTGACAAAGCAAATAAAAAATAGGATTGATCCTTGCGGTGGTCTGCGCCGCGGAACAGCAGATGCCGCCCGCTTTCGTCGTCCCGAACAATCTTGGCGTAATGGCCCGTGGCGACATAATCCGCTCCCTTTGCCCGCGCCCAGTCGAGGAGCGTGCCGAGTTTGAAATCACGATTACAAGCGACGCAAGGATTGGGGGTGCGCCCCTGTGCGTAATCCAGTGCAAAGGGTTGAACGACTCGCTCGGCGAACTGAGAGCGCAAATCCAAAAGCGTATGCCGGATACCCAGAGAACTGGCAATCTCCGCCGCGCCGCGATGATCGGAACAAACGCGCGGACCCTTCTCCCCCTCCCACATGCGCAGCGACACGCCTTCGACGTCGAAGCCCTGCTCCACGAGCAGGGCTGCCGCGACCGAACTGTCGACACCGCCGCTCATGGCCACTACCACCTTGGTTGTTTTCCTAAGCATCGCCGTTTGTTTTTTTAGGCACCAGGCAACGGCCATTAGGCAATAGAAAAAACTAAACCGCTCTCTTTGCCCTCTTGCCTTCTTATTAGCTTCTCGAATTCTTCAACAGCTCTTGGACCTTTCTAAGTTCTTCATTCTCCACAACCTGCCGAGCGCGTAACTCGTTTACCTGCTTCTCCAGCCGCTCGACCTGCTCGAGTGCCGTCGTGAGCGCGCGCTGCACCGGGTCGGGGAGGTCGGCCGCGTTGAGGTCGATGATTGCCTTACCTGTGGGCGTGTGACGTACCTCGCTCTGGACGACCTTACCCGGAATCCCCACCACCGTGGAGTGTGGCGGCACCGTGGTTACCAGCACCGATCCCGCCCCCACCCGGCTGTGACGGCCGACCGTTACCGGTCCGAGCACCGTCGCGCCAGTGAAGATCGTAACCGAATCCTCGATCGTCGGGTGGCGCTTGATGCGCTCGGTTGACGTGCCACCAAGCGTGACACCCTGGTAAATTGTCACGTCGTCCCCGATCTCGGTGGTCTCGCCTATGACCACGCCCATGCCATGATCGATGAAGAAACGCCGGCCGATTTTTGCTCCGGGGTGAATTTCAATACCTGTGAAAAATCGGCCGAGGTGGCTCGCGAGGCGCGCCAATGTAGTCAACCCTAGCTGCCAGAGCCAGTGCGCTAGACGATAAAACAAGATTGCGTGCACGCCGGGATAAGCGAGCACCACCTCCCAAACCGACCGCGCCGCGGGGTCGCGCTGGAAGACAATCTGGATGTCCTCTCGCAGGGTATACCACATGTGGATGGGTCTTGAGTCTAGGGTCTAGCGTCCAGAGTCCAGGGTCTGGAGTTCCGGTTTCTTACTCCTTACTCCTGACTGTTTTTCCTCGAGTCCTTGTAGAGCTTGTAATCGATGCTATCCACCAGAGCCTGCCAGCTCGCTTCGATGACGTTATGGGAGACGCCGACCGTACCCCAGTGATCTTTCCCGTCACCGGATTCGATCAAGACCCGCACCGAAGCCCCGGTACCTTCACCCGATGTAAGAACCCGGACTTTATAGTCCAACAACTCCACCTGTTTTAGAGAAGGATAAAATTTCGTGAGAGCGCGTCTGAGCGCCTGGTCCAGCGCATTGACCGGGCCATTGCCCATGGCGGCCGCGTGCTCCATGATTCCGTCCACTTCCACCATGATGGTCGCCTCGGATAATGGCGCCTCGCTCTCCTTTCTTTTTTCGTCGATTACGCGAAAGCCCACCAGGCGAAAATTCTTTCGCTTACGCCCAAGGGCCTCATGGATCAACAGCTCAAACGAAGCTTCTGCCGCTTCGAACTCATAGCCCTGGCTTTCCAGCTCTTTGGTACGGCGCAAAATCTCGTGCACCGCCTCATCACGACCCTTGAGATCGATGCCGTATTCCTTTCCCTTGTAAATCACGTTACTGCGCCCCGCGAGTTCGGAGACCAGCACCCTTTGGCGATTACCGACGATATCGGGATTGATATGTTCGTAGGTCTCACGATTCTTCAAAACTCCGGAGACATGAAGCCCTCCTTTATGGGCGAAAGCGCTGTCGCCTACAAACGGCTGGTGCTTGTTCGGTTGCACATTGGCCAGCTCATAGAAAAAGTGCGATACCTCGCGCAATTTTTTGAGCTGAGCAGGTTTGATGCAGCTCTTACCCATTTTCAGTTGAAGATTGGGAATGATCGAGCAAAGGTTGAGATTGCCGCAGCGCTCGCCGAAACCATTAATTGTTCCCTGCACCTGGCGCACCCCCATCTCGACTCCAGCCATGGTGTTGGCCACGGCTAGCTCCCCGTCATTGTGGCAGTGAATCCCCAGAGGTACCGTGACGACTCCTTTCACTCGCTCAAGGGCCGCCCGAATATCGCTGGGCGTGCGGCCGCCGTTGGTGTCGCAGAGCACGATCCAATCCGCGCCCCCTTCCTCTGCCGCCTCGAGGCATTGCAAAGCGTAATCGGGGCTCGAGCGAAAGCCGTCGAAAAAATGTTCCGCGTCGAATACCACCTCATCCACATGTCGCTTCATGTAGGCAATGGAATCCGCGATCACTTCCAAGTTCGCCTTTTTGCTGATGCGCAGATCATCACGCACATGGAGGTCCCAGGTTTTCCCCACCAGGGTCACAACGGCGGTATCGGCGTCCAGGAGCAGTTTCAAACTCGTGTCCTGGGACGGTTTGGCGCTGGGCCGGCGCGTGGTTCCGAAGGAGGCGACTTTGGAGTGCTTGAGCTTCAACTTTTTTACCTGTTTGAAAAAATCCGCATCGCGCGGATTCGAACCCGGGTATCCTCCCTCGATATAATCCACACCCAACTCTTCGAGTTTTTCCGTGATGCGCAGTTTATCCTCAAGCGTAAACGAAATATCCTCCGCCTGGCAGCCATCCCGGAGAGTCGTATCGTAAATCAAAACATCCTTCATAATTTCCCCTGCTTCCCGACGAACGCTTCGTGCAGCACCCGCACCGCCAATTCGGTATATTTGGCGTCGATCACGACGGAAATCTTGATTTCCGAAGTGGAAATCATTTCGATGTTGATGCCCTCACGCGCCAGCACCTCGAACATCTTCGCCGCCACGCCGGCGTGGGTCCGCATGCCCACTCCGACCACCGACACCTTGGCGATTTCCGTGTCGACCCTAACGCCCTTCGCCTTGATCGCAGGGAGGGTTTTTTCAACAATCGCCAGAGCCTTTTTATGATCCGCCTTGGGCACGGTAAATGTCAAATCCGTCGTGCCCGCTTCGCTGGCGTTCTGAATAATCATGTCGACAACGATATGGGCATCGGCGATGGGGCCAAAGACCTGCGCCGCCAGCCCCGGACGGTCCGGGACTTGCACCAAGGTTATCTTCGCCTCGTTTTTGTCGTAACTGACGCCGGAAACCAGAACATCATCCATGGTTTCATCCTCCTTCACAAGCCATGTCCCCCCCTTGTCGCTAAATGTCGAACGGACATGCACCGCTACGGAATATCTCTTGGCAAACTCCACCGAGCGAATCTCCAACACCTTCGCTCCGGTGCTGGCCAACTCGATCATCTCATCGTAGGAGATACGCGCCAACTTTTTCGCCTCGGGGCAGACAACCGGGTCGGTGGTGAAAACCCCCTCGACGTCGGTGAAGATCTCGCATGCCTCGGCATTGAGAAAGGCCGCCAAGGCGACGGCGCTGGTGTCCGACCCGCCGCGACCCAGGGTGGTGATATTGTCCCCCTCATCAACCCCCTGAAAGCCGGCGATAACCACCACCTCATTCATCTTCAACGATTGCACGATCTTCGTCGAATCGATTTTTCTGATGCGCGCCTTGCCGTAAGCGTTGTCGGTTTCAATTCTCACCTGATGGCCGAGAAACGAACGCGCCGGTTGCGCTTGCTCTTTGAGCGCCAGGGTCAACAGCGCCACCGAGACCTGCTCGCCCGACGCCAAGAGTACGTCTCTTTCCCGTTCGTCGGGAATTTCTGAAATTTCATGGGCCAACGCGATCAGCCGATTGGTCTCGCCTGCCATGGCAGAAACCACGACCACCACATCATGCCCGGTTTTCTTGGCGGCGCATATTCGTGCCGCGACATGCTTGATTCGCTCGATGGTCGCCACCGAGCTACCGCCATACTTTTGAATCAACAACGCCATAAATATTTGTTCAAAGGCTTCAGGCTCCAGGTTCAATGGTCACGCCCGAACCTCTTTGATTTTTTTTCCATTGAACCCTTTATTTCTAAGCGACTCGACGATCTTTTCATACCGTTGGCCGTGGGGCGTAAAAATCAACTGTCGCCTGGCCCGATCCCGATAAATGATTCTTAACTCGAGAGACTCATCCACCTCACCCTGCGGCAGATTTTCAAACCATTCGATCATACTCACGCCGTCCCCATAGAGGTACTCGCGCAGATTGAGCCCCTCCAGCTCCTCCCCGCTACCGACTCGGTAAAGATCTATATGAAAAACCGCCAGCCGCCCATGGTACTCATTAATGAGAGTGAAGGTCGGGCTCCGAACCCAGGCCTCTCGACCAACCTCCAGCCCTTCGGCTACGCCCCTTGCGAAGCAGGTCTTTCCGGAGCCCAGCTCGCCAATTAGTCCTATGATTTCACCCCCTTGGAGGAGCATCCCCAATCTATTTCCCCACCGCCGCGTTTGCTCGGAGGAAGCGCTGACAACACTCCAGGTACCCATCACCACCAATGGCCTCACAAGAACAACTAGTATATTTTCGTCGAGAATTCGAGACTAAGGGTTTACTGGCGCGAGCGCGCGCATGCCGGAGGGCAGCCCCTCGATAAGGTCCGATGCGATGAGCCCGATGTCGCCTTTTTCCTGCGCCACTCGATCGCCAACGAAGCCGTGGAGATAAACCCCCAATTTCATGGCGTCTCGGCAACCAAATCCCTGACCCAAAAGGGCAGCCAGCATACCTGCCAAAACATCACCCATACCGCCGCTCGCCATCCCGGGGTTGCCGGTAGGATTAATAAACACCTCGCCTGCCGCCGTGGCGATCACGGACCTCGCCCCTTTCAGCACCACATGGCAACGATGCTCGATGGCAAACGCGCGCGCCACTGCAATGCGGTCGCTATTGACCGCTGCGTTATCCTTTCCGATCAAGCGCGCCATTTCGCCCGGATGGGGCGTCAGGATCGGCGCTGTCTTGGCACTCCGCAACCGATCGAGTTCCAACGCCAGGTTATTGAGACCATCGGCATCAATCACCCAGGGCAGATCCAGGTTGCGGAGCAACCACCGCAGCATGCTGCGCGTGCCGTCGTTGATGCCGATACCCGGGCCGAAGAGAAACGCGTCTTTCCGCGCGAGCAAGCGCTGCCAATCTTCGCCGAGCAATGGCTCGCTTTCCTCGTCCGTATTTTCCCTCAGCGGCTCGGTCATCACTTCGAGCAGGGAGCCGGCGAATATCCCATTGAGCGAACGGGGCGCCGCCAGCGTCACCAGACCGGCCCCACTGCGCATCGCCGCGCGACAGGCCAATATCGCCGCGCCGGTTTTGCCCCGCGACCCGGCCAGGACAAGCACATGGCCATAGTTTCCTTTGTGTGTATCGGATTCCCTGCGGGGCACCAACCAGCGAACTTGCTCCTCATCCAACAATTCGGTTTTGGGAGCAAGCTGTTCCACGGCGCGCCGATCGATACCGATATCCGCCACCACTAGATCACCGACATAGTCCAATCCGGGATATATCACCTGGCCTAGTTTAGGATATCCGAGCGAAACCGTCATTTCCGCCTGGACGGCGACTCCCAGCGCCGTCCCCTTGTCGGTATCCAGCCCGGAGGGAATGTCCACGGCGACGATGGGCAAACCCGACGCGTTCATCAGTGTGATGGCCTCGGCGAAAACGCCGCTCACTTCGTTCTTCACCCCTGTGCCTAATATAGCATCGAGCAGCAGTCCATATTTACTCAATCGTTGCGCAAGCACCTCCACCCCGCCGCTACCAACCTCAACAACCCTTCCTCGAAGCCTTTGAAAGGCCGTGCGATTGCGCAGGGCGTCGGGCGAAAGCTCATCCGCACGCCCCAAAAGAAAGACTTCGCAGGGAATTTTTTTCTTTTTAAGCAGCCGCGCAACCACAAAGCCGTCGCCCCCGTTGTTACCTTTGCCGGCGACGATCAAAACTCCTTTTTTTACCGCTGGGGCAAAGCGCTGCAACAGAACTTCGGTGATTCCCTCCCCCGCGCGCTCCATCAAGGTAAGGCTTGGCACGCCAAATTCCTCAATGGTCAGCCGATCCAGCTCTCGCATCTGCATTGCGGTAACAACAATCATAGGTTCGCAATCCCTGTTCGTGCTCGCTGCGGTTTTACTCAGCCGAATTATTCATGGTACGAGAAACACCACAATACTGTGCCGGGCGAGAGGCTAGCCCGTGGGGGCAAAGGCACAGAGGCGAACAGCTCCCATGCGGTCTCGGGTCTCGGCACGATGCTCGAACTTCTTCGAGGATGTCAGCGACAGAGAGTCAGTTTGCGGGCCACTCCAAGGTACATGCCCATTGCCTTCGCTCTGGAGGGTTCGCCTCTCGATCGCGGTTCACTGTTTATAACAAAGACTAGCAGGTGTCCGTGGTCTTTTACGCACGCGATTCACGAGCACGACTTAAAAGTTCCTTCATCTCTCTGACGGCCTGCCCCATGCCGACCATCACGGCGCGGGCTACGATGCTATGACCGATGTTGAGCTCCACGATCTCCTCGATGGCCGCGATGGGGCTGACGTTGTCGTAGTTAAGGCCGTGACCTCCATGGACTTCCAGCCCCAGGCGCCGCGCCAGCGCGGCGGCCGCGATGACAGCCTGAAGCTCGTTATCGCGGGCCGCAGCCGACGCATCGCAGTACTTTCCGGTATGAATCTCAACGCCATGGGCGCCGGCCTCCCGGCTGGCCTCGAGCTGCGCCTTTTCGGGATCAACAAAAAGACTGACCTGTATGCCACGATCATGAAGCCGCTTGACCGCATCGGCGACTTTGAGTTTGTGGGAGACAACATCGAGTCCGCCTTCCGTTGTCAGCTCCTCGCGTTTCTCCGGAACCAGGCAAGCGTCATTAGGGCGAATCTTTTCGGCAAACCGAATCATCGCCGCAGTGGCGGCCATCTCCAGATTGAGTTTAGTGCCGAGCCGCTGCCGCATGAGCTCCACGTCGCGCTCCTGAATATGGCGCCGGTCCTCTCGCAGGTGTACTGTGATCCCATCGGCACCCCCCTGTTCCGCCAAAAGAGCGGCGTCCACGGGGTCCGGCAATTCCGCTCGGCGCGCCTGGCGCACCGTCGCCACATGATCAACGTTGATACCGAGACGCATCATTATTTTGCGCCTACTTCCGTACGAATCACGTCGGCAATTTCCTCCGCCATCTGACCAATCCTGACCTGGTCTTCACCTTCCAACATCACGCGCGCCAACATTTCGGTGCCAGAATAACGCACCAGCGTCCGACCACGACCATTTAACTCCTTTTCCACCGCAGCAATTTTTTGTGTTACTTTCGGCATCCGTTCGAAATCTCGCCTTTCCCGAACCTGAACATTGCAGAGCACCTGGGGCAGCCGTTTCATGACGCCCTTGAGTTCGCTTAACCGCTTGCCCCTTTCGATCATCAATGCGAGCACCTGGAGGCAACTGATAGCGCCATCCCCTGTGGAATTGTGATCGAGAAAAACGATATGACCCGACTGTTCTCCGCCGAGGTTGTAACCGTCCATCAACATTCTTTCGACCACGTAACGGTCCCCTACTTCGGTGCGCACCAAGCGAATGCCCAATGGTTTGAGCGCCAGTTCCAGTCCCAGGTTGCTCATCAATGTCGTCACCAGGGTTTGGCCTTTGAGCGTGCCCTTCTCCTGCATGTCTTTAGCGCACATAGCGAGGATCTGATCGCCATCCAAAATGTCTCCGGTCTCATCGACGAAAATCGCCCGATCCGCGTCGCCATCCAGCGACACGGCAAAATCGGCGCCCTCTTGCAGCAGGCGATCCCGAGCCGTCTCCGGGTGGAGCGCGCCGCAACGACGGTTGATATTTTCCCCATCGGGCTGCACGCCGATGGAAATGACCTCGGCGCCCAATTCCGTAAGAACTTCCGGAACCACGCGGTACGCCGCTCCATGACCGCAGTCGGCCACGATCCGCAAGCCCTCCAGGGTGAGATGTCGCGGAAAACTGTTTTTGAGATAGACGATGTATCGCCCCACGGCATCAGAGATACGGAAGGCCTTGCCGATCTTCCCCGCTGTGGGTCGATCGGTTTCCGTATCGCCGTTGAAGATCATCTCTTCCATTCGAGCTTCCACTTCATCGGGGAGCTTGAAGCCGTCCCATGAAAAAAACTTAATGCCGTTGTCTTGATAGGGGTTATGGGAAGCCGAGATCACAACCCCCGCATCGGCCCTCATGCTGCGCGTCAGAAAAGCGACTCCGGGCGTCGGCATAGGACCCACGAGGAGAACATCGGCTCCCCGGGAACAGATTCCCGAAGCCAGCGCCGTTTCGAGCATATATCCGGAAAGACGGGTGTCTTTGCCGATCAGAATTTTGTAGCGGTGTTCCGTGTCGCCGCGGAGAATTTTTGCCATCGAAGGCGGCCGAGACCGCCGAGAGGCTTCGCCGGGCTGCGCTACCGGGTCCTGCAACACCTTGGCAACGGCGCGCCCGAGTTTTAACGCCATCTCGGAGGTCATGGGTTCCTGATTGGCGATGCCACGTACGCCGTCGGTACCAAATAGTTGACGTTTTACTTTTTTCCCCTGAGTTTGCGCCATCGTTTTAAACTCCTTGTAAAACAACTCACGTCGCGGGTTTTCTGATTCGCACCTTGAATCGCTGCGGTTTGTGCTCGATCACCTTGACCTCGGGCGGCAGCGCAAAAATGAGCGGCAATGAATGTTCGCCCGCCTCCAATCCCTTGAGATCCAGATAAACCTGTTGCGATCCGACTTCGAGGGCGCCAAGGACACGTTTGGGCCCGGCCAGTCGCAGATAAACCGATCGCGGGCTTACGCTGTATTCCCCGGTATTTTCTCGCCCGCGGACATCCAAGCGACTAAACTCCCGGGTAATCTCTTCCTCCTCAATTTTTATAGTAACCTCGACCTGGTCCGGAGAAAAGGAAAGCGGTTTACCATCCGCCGACAATCTTACTTTTCGCTTGATGACGCCGCGGCTATCCTCGACGACGACGGGCACCGTAGCCGCCGCCAGCATCCGTCTGACATCATCGGCCGGCCCTTGAACCGAAACCATCGCCGGTTCGATAGTCGTTTCTGAGACTCTATACCCCGTGGGAAGATTGGTGGCGAATCGTACGGTAACCGGCACTGCTCTCTGAAGCACAGGCTCCAGCCGTAACTGAATAACCGGCGGCGTAATGCGCGTCACCGTGACGCCGCGCGGAAGGGTAAAAGAAGTTGTACCCAGCTGATAACTCAGCGAACCCGACTTCGCCCCGTTTAAATCTAGCGACAGTTGCAAATCTTCAGAACTCAATGTGGAAACCAGCGTGCGCGGGCCTGACAGGCGCAGCACCACATAGTCAACGCGCGTGTCCATGACCATCAGGTCCGAAGGTATATTGCGAAACTTCACCGGGACCTCGATGCCGCGTTCGATATCGCGATAGCCCGCCAGCCAAAGACCCACGGCGATCAGGAGGGCGAGCACCTTGAGACCGAAATTACTGCCCGCCAGACGGAAAAGCTTTTCCCAGAACCGTTTCATGAGCTGATTAATCCTCGCAAGGCATTACGGAGATTGGCGCCATCAATATTCTCCGTCACGTTGCCTCCCACCACCAGCGCGATGGTCCCTTCCTGTTCCGAGATCACGACGGCCACGGCGTCGGTCTCTTCCGTAACCCCGATGGCGGCGCGATGGCGTGTCCCCCAAGTTTTTTTTAAATTGGGGTTGGTGCTCAAGGGCAAAAGACAGCGCACTGCGGTGACTCTGCCCTTTTGGATGACCAAGGCGCCATCATGGATCGGCGAATGAGGCAGGAAAACGCTTTCCATCAACTCCCGGCTAACCCGTGCATCGAGGCGGGTGCCGATCTCCATATATTCGTTTAGCCCGACCTCACGCTCCCAGACAATGAGGCCACCCACCCGCTTCCCCGCCAGCGCGACGGCCGCCTGGGCGATCTCTTCGATGATGTCCGCGCTATGCTGCACCATTTTCTCGGCGGAGCTAAATAGCGGCGCGGTACCCACTTGGGTGAGAGCGCGGCGGATATCACTTTGGAAAATGACAATGATGACGAGAATGATCGACGCTAAAAAATTGTCTAGAATCCAATTGAGCGTCAACAAACCCAACGCCCGCGATAAAAAATAAGCCACCATGATCACCGCCAGGCCGATGACCATCTGTATGGCGCGACTGCCTCGAAGAATTTGCAGCAAACGATAGATCAGGAACGTAATGATCCCGATGTCAACGCCGTCCTGCCAGCGCAGCTGAGCCATCATTTCCAACATGGAAAGAGCCCTCTTACGCGGTTACTCCATATCGTATCGCATCGGCGACCCGGACCGCTTTTACGGTTTCTTTGACATCGTGGGCGCGAATAATTTGAGCGCCCGCCAAAACCGCCGCCACCGCCGCCGCCAGGCTTCCCTCAAGCCGCTGGTCCGGCTCGAGGTTTGATAATGTGCCGATAAATGTTTTACGTGACGCACCGATGAGCAGCGGATAACCTGTCTTCGCCAGAGCCCCAAGATTTTTCAGCAAAGTCAAATTATGTTCCAGTGTTTTCCCAAAGCCGATCCCCGGATCGATGATGATGGCTTGCGGCGCCACCCCCTTGTGAACGGCAAAACGCGCCTGAGACGCGAGAAAATCCCCCACCTCGCGTACCACATCGGCATAGCGTGGCTCCAACTGCATGGTGCGGGGCGTCCCCTGCATATGCATCAATACTACCGGGACCTTTTCCGCGGCAACCAATGACGCCATCAGAGGATCAAAGCGCAGCGCGCTGATGTCGTTGACCATGTCGGCGCCGGCACGCAAAGCTTCGCGCGCCACTCCCGACTTGTAAGTATCGATGGAGAGGGGAAGCCCCACCTCCCGACGCAAGCCTAGCATGACCGGCAGAATTCTTTGCAGTTCCTCTTGTTCCGACACCACTGGAGCCCCCGGCCGGGTCGACTCGCCGCCGACGTCTATGATATCCGCCCCAGCTTCGGCCTGCGCCACACCGTCCGCAATGGCCCGCTTGGGATCGAGCCGTCGTCCGCCATCATAGAAGGAGTCCGGGGTAACGTTGAGGATTCCCATAACGGCTGTGCGCCGTGAAAAATCGACGGCGCCGTGTCGCGTCAGCAGACAAGCGCCGCTCGCGCTAACGCCTCCGGCTGCGAGACGGATGTTGTCCATCGCCAATTCTGATTCTGGCAACTTCGGATTAGACATGGAACTTCAAATGGGAAAAGGCCCTCGATTCGTTGGCCTCGACATGGCGCGGGCACCCCTTCTCTTCTTGTGAGCGAGCTGCCCTCGCGTGACAGGGAACACTCTTGAATTGGAACGTGCGATATTGAGGGCTGGCTAGACCTCGGCAAGAATGAGATTAGGCAATCGCGGAGGCCGTTGACGGCGCCAGCGGATCCCCGCCGTTCCCGCCAAACTCTCTAACGATCGCGTCGATTTCCGAGCCGTCCAAAACCTCTTTTTCCAGCAGCGTCTCGGCGATTTTGTGCAGCAGCCGGAGATTGATTTTCAGCAACTCCTTAGCCTGTTCATAACTTTCCTGGATCATCCGTCGGACTTCGGCGTCGATTTCTATCGCCGTGTTTTCCGAGTAGTCCTGCTTTTGCGTGAAATCCCGCCCCAAAAAAATCTCTTCCTCTTTCTTACCAAATGTCATGGGACCCAGCTTTTCGCTCATGCCCCATTCGCAAACCATCCGATGCGCCAAATCCGTCGCTTTTTCGATATCGTTGCCTGCGCCAGTGGTCATATGATTGAGCACGAGTTCTTCAGCGACGCGCCCGCCAAACAGAATAACCAGGTTGTTCAAAAGATACTGCTTGGGATAAGTGTGCTTTTCGTCCATGGGAAGTTGCTGTGTCAACCCCAGAGCCATGCCGCGAGGAATAATCGTCACTTTGTGGATCGGATCAGCTCCCGGCAGGAGCTTGGCAACCAGCGCATGACCGGCCTCATGGTACGCGGTGTTGCGCTTCTCTTCATCGCTGATGATCATGCTGCGCCGCTCTGCGCCCATCATGACCTTGTCCTTGGCTAGCTCGAAATCTCCCATGTTGACTTTTTCTTTATTGTTTCGTGCCGCCAATAACGCGGCCTCATTGACGAGATTTTCCAGATCCGCCCCGGCAAATCCGGGCGTCGCGCGCGCCAATACACTTACATCGACGTCGTTGTCCAGCGGCACTTTGCGCGTATGTACCTGCAATATTCCCTCGCGCCCTTTGACGTCCGGACGCGGCACCACTACCCGCCGGTCAAACCGTCCCGGACGGAGCAGCGCGGGATCCAGCACATCGGGGCGGTTCGTGGCCGCTATCAGGATAACTCCTTCGTTCGCTTCAAAGCCGTCCATTTCAACGAGTAACTGGTTGAGCGTCTGTTCCCGCTCGTCATGGCCGCCGCCGAGACCTGCGCCACGGTGCCGTCCTACGGCGTCGATTTCATCGATGAAGATAATACAAGGAGCATTCTTTTTACCCTGGACGAAAAGGTCGCGTACTCGGGAAGCGCCGACGCCGACAAACATCTCGACAAAGTCGGAACCGCTGATGCTGAAAAATGGCACGCCGGCCTCACCCGCGATGGCCCGAGCCAGCAACGTCTTGCCGGTCCCCGGCGGGCCCACTAAAAGGCAGCCCTTGGGAATTCTACCTCCGAGTTTGGTAAATTTTTTGGGGTCCTTCAAAAACGCTATGATTTCTTGCAGATCGTCCTTGGCTTCCTCGGCGCCAGCCACATCGCTGAAGGTAATGCGGTGTTGATTTTCCGTTAGCAGTTTTGCCCGGCTCTTACCGAATGACATCGCCTTTCCCCCGCCGACCTGCATCTGGCGCATAAAGAAAATCCACACGCCGATGAGCAAAAGCATCGGAAACCAGTTGAGCAGCAAGACCATATACCAGGGCGATTCGTCCTCCGGCTTGGCGGCAATCTTGATGCGCTTTTCGCGCAACAACTTCACCAGATCCGGCGCGTTGGGCGCGAAGGTTCTGAAGCGCTCAGCGTTTTTGTATTTCCCCTGGATATTGTGCCCTTGGATCACGACTTCCTGCACATCTCCCCGATCCACCGCGTCGACGAAATCGCTGAAGACAATCTCCGGCTCGCGCCCATGCTGCTTGCTGAAGACGCTAAAAATAAATAAAAAAACCAGCGCCAGGACCAGCCAGAGCGCGATATGTTTAGATGACTGGCTCAAGCCAAGCCTCCTTCACTTAAAACGGGAAAAGGTTAACATACCCAATGAGTTAGATCAATATGAGAGTTCGTCGCTCCATTAATGACACGGTACTGCTTTAAGATGCAAAATGGAAGTAGTTTGGCAGTCTATCTTAGCGACGTCGCTTCTACCATAGCCGGGAATCCAGAGGATTTCCACTCCCATGCATAGCAGCGGCAAACGGCCGCGAAGCGCCAGCGGCACCTTCTTTTCAATAAAGAGATCCTTCAGTTTTTTGTGCCCTCTCATGCCCAGCGGTTGAAAACGATCTCCGCTACGAAAATTGCGAATCTTAAGCGGGGTGGTCAACGCCGCCATATCCATGACCGCTTCCATTAAATCATCGGGGTATCGTCGCAGCGGCGCTGCGAGGCGCTCGCTATGAAACGCCGCATCCGCCTCGGGAATCCTCAATTCCTTTCCCACTACAAAATCATAATTATAGCAAAGGCGCATGGGATTGTTTACCCGCTTTTCGATCTTGAGTGTGTCGTATTCTTTATGCAATTCCCATCCGCCGGGAATGTGAAATCGCCCTTGCGGCGCCTCCTGGGAGATAAACCCCAAAAGCCGATCCACATGATTGAACTCAATGCCCCTTAAGTGGCCGCGCGCCTCCTGGATCCAGAGCCGCATCAATCGGCGTTGCATCGCCTTGTCCCACGCCAGTAACAAGCCGCGGCTGAGGCCGCGCGGGCCGCGAATTTTATTCAGCCCTACCCGCGCCAGGGATTCCAAAAAGTTTTCCTCATCGCGAAGCAACTCGGCTTGCCGGGCTAAACGGAAAGGCAAGTGGGCATCGATTCTTTGTTTCAGTTGAGGCAGGAGATGCAGCCGAATCCAATTGCGCAAGAGCGCGCTATCCAAATTGCTGCGGTCCAAGCGATAGGCGCAATGCTTGGTTTCAAGGAATTGGAGGATCTCGGCTTTAGTCAGCTCGATCATCGGGCGAACCATCGTGATGCCCCCCGCCGCGTCGGACTCCTCTCCTCGGAGATGTTGCATCGGCGCCATCCCGCCCAGCCCTTTAACGCCGCTACCGCGCAACAACCACATTAGAATCGTCTCCGCCTGGTCGTCCAGCGTGTGCCCCAACGCCACCTTGGCGAGACTGCGCTGCCTTGCCACTGCGGCAAAAAATCCATGCCGCTCGCGACGGGCCAGGGCCTCCAAATTCCCTTTGCGCGCCTTTGACTTGATTTCCGGGAGATCGATTTCTTTGAGATGAAACGCAAGTTTCAATTCGGCTGCCAATTCGGCAACCAACTCGGCGTCTTTCTTGGACTCCTCACCGCGAAGGCCATGCTGCAAATGAGCCACTTCCAAATGCAGATTCAAGGGATCTCGCAGTTCCCACAAAAGTTGCAGCAGCGCCACCGAATCCGGGCCGCCGGAAACGGCCACCAGCACGGTGTCACCGTTGGACAGCAGCCGGTGTCGGTTGATCGTTTCCGCGACTTTGTTTTGCAGTTTCAACATTTGAAATTTTTTTTAAGGCTCGGCTGCGACGAATGAAATTGTTTTACCACAGAAAGCGTTATTCGCAGACTCGGTTGCGCCCCGTTGTCTTGGCGCGATACAGGGCGGCGTCCGCCGCGGCCAGCAGGGTTTCCGGCGTGTCTCCGTCCTTCATCTGAGCCACTCCCTGGGAAATCGTCACCGAAGCCAGCTCCCTGCCATCCGAGAGCGTGATGGGAGTCTCCGCGACCAAGTACTGCAAGCGGCGGGCTACATTCAGGGTTACTTGAGAAGAGGCCTGGGGCAGCAAAATGATGAATTCGTCGCCGCCATAGCGCGCCGTCAGATCATCGGGCCTCAAATTGCGCAATAGACATAGCGCAACCGTGTAGAGCACTCGATCTCCGGCAAGGTGGCCATAGGCATCATTGTAACGTTTGAAATCATCGATATCGATGGCGATGACCGAAAGAGGCTGATTGGCTTTGCCGCAACGATTCACTACCCGCGGCAGGGTCTCATCCAACCAGCGGCGGTTATAGAGGCCAGTGAGCGTGTCAACGGTAGCGTGGCGTTCCCATTCGCGTTGCAGTTCCTGGGTTTTCAAAATAAGCGCGCTGTTCTGACGCAAACGCTGCACCAGGACCAGGAGCAAATTGACCGTGGCGGCGGGAGAGCTTAAAACCAGCGACCAGAGGTTGTTCGCGTTGAGCTCCAGCAGCCGACATGGAGTATCAGCGATGGCGTAGGCGGACGCCGGTTGTCCGTCGATGGAGGAAATTTCACCCACGACTTCCCCCGCTTCCAGAGTTCGTAGCGGAACATCGTCATAGTTCAAGTGAATTCGCAGACGACCGGAAACCAGCAGGTACATCAACTCGCTGCGTTCACCGGCGCGGATCAGGATCTCCCCCTCTTTGATCTCGCGCAACGGACACTGGTCTATAAGCCCCTGAATCGAGTCTAGATCCACCCCCTTTAATAAATCTAATCTCTCCAGTTCCTCTCTGCTCAAAAGCGCCGGCTGTTTAACCATGGTTTGACCGCATGTTAAAAAATATGCCTTTGCTGTTCGCCTCGGCACGCGAATCCCTTGTTACCCATTTGTTTCTTTGCATAACCTCCGCCACGCTCTCTGTAGGGGCGTAATACCATATATTTCCCCTGCCTAAGTGATGCAACCTCTGAGCTATAGCCTCGGCAGCAACGACATTAAATCACTCCGATAATTGCATTGCCAGTCCGGGTTAAGCAGGGTTTATGATACCTCCCCAACTCGCGATCTCCTTAATTCAATCAAATTATCACCATTTAGCATATCGTTTCACTTGTTATAACACACCACTCTTCCCTTTTAGCCTCTAAAGCTATCGCAAATAAAAATTTGTCGCGAGTGTGATGTAAGCAAAACCGAATAAATTTCGTCTAAAATGGGTAGATAGATTAGTTTATATTTGATAAACGAATAGCAAGCCAGTTAGCTCTGAGAAATTTACAAGGACAAAGGTGATGATACACTCGCTGCGCCGGGGCGCAATCTTCTTAGGTTGCCTGTTGAGCTGCGCAACTTTTGCCCAACTTTTTGTTGACGCTTTGGTGAGTTTTTTCGGCTCCTATGATGAGACAGACGATTATCTGCGAATAGTATTAATTTTTTCAGCGATATTACTAGCCTTATGGGTCGACGGACGCTTCGAGACTTTCTTTGCCAGACGCAGAGCGCGCCGGGTAATCGAAGAGGGGTGGATCACATGGACTTCTCAGAGGCCCAGCCAAAAATCGGCTCTAGTAACTAAACCGGATTCCATCGGCAAAAAGGTCGCTTGATCCGCCAACCTTTAATTTATTATTTCCCCTCTCCCACCAGAATAAACGGCGCCCAGAAATAAGGATGCGAAGGAGAAACGGTTAGCGGGCTTGGCTGAGAAGGCGTGGTGCTAGAAACCGGGATCGCAGCACTCGGCGTCTCGCCCAACTTGCCGACACCGCCGGTGCCACGTGGGGCGAATAATTCACTGTTGATGTTCCCCCGTATCAGATCCAGCTGCGCCTGCCTGAGCGCCTCCACCTTCGTCATCGTTTTAAGATTCTTGTAAAAACTCGCCGTGAACCGCCGCCGCTCTGCCTTGGCCACCACTTCCACCTCCCTTCACGATCTCGCCCCGTTATTGACTGCTTCCACTTCCGACTCCTTACTCGCCCTCTACACTAAACTATTGGCGGGTAAGTGTCTCATTCACATTGGCAGAGAGGGGTTTCGCAAAATGCGATGCGGTGAGCACCTACTAAGGAGTTCATAAGTATCTTGACAAATTGTGTTGCGCAAAACTCCAGGGGCAAGCCCTGCCAAGCGCGGCCAATGGGTCAGTGCCTCATGGGCCACCACCCGATCCACCCCAAGGACGATTAATCCAACAGCGTGGGCCTGGCTGCTTGCTTCACGTTCGTGTGGCCGGGCTTTCCAGGACTCGCCCCTGGGTTGTCGAATGTCTACTAACCAATGAACTCCTTAATAGTTGTGCCGTTAACACGAAGTAGTTCGTCGAAGGCTCGAAGCCGCGTAGGTCGCTCCGAGGCTTGTCAAAAGTGTGAGGAGCTCAATGCGGTTTTAAGAGGCCGCTGTACAGCCCGCCGGATCAGCGATACAGGCCGTCACTCGACTCCAGCCGCTCGCCAGTTGATTTCCAATATTGGTATCCTTTATGGCCACCCAGAAAACCAACGCGACGAGAAGGACAATCAACGTATACTCAACCAGACCTTGTCCCCGTTCCTCTCTTGTTAATCTCTTAAGAAGCACCATATGACTACCCCCTTTTAAGTCCAACAAATATATATATTGCTATACGGTGGAATCGTCAATTGCACATCAAAAGATCTGAGCTTGCGTGATTTGTTACAGGGCCCGAGATTTTTGTAAGGCTTGCCGGATCTCCTCCAGTATTCGACTTTTGCGAGTGTAAACCGCGTTGAAGGATGTTTTAAGGATTTCAGCAATTTCTTCTACCTTAAGTGTCTGGCGGTAGCAGAGATCCGCTAGCGTGCGTGTCGCGTGGAGATAGAGCTAGAAGGACCTGTTTGAGCGATAGTTCTTGCGCCTTGTTGATCAAAGGTTCCACCGGATCTGGATCATTGCCCCCCGGGCTCTGCGGAATTTCCTTAGGGGGCGGGGGCTGTCTTCTCAGGATGTCGATGGTCAAACGGACGGTGACGACTCTCAGCCAGCTCGCAAGCGTACACCCGTGATCGCCACTAAATTGTCGTAGTTACTTGGACTCATTTTTACAAAACGAGAGAAATACATCCTGGCAGTTAAAACCCTCCTGACCAGACGGAATTCACAGTCTCAATTTTTCCACATAGCCGGTCATTTCGACATAACCTCTGCCGGCAATCGGCTTGCCGCGCACCATGCCGCTCACACGAACCGCACCTTCCCAATAGGTCACACGTGTGCTTCGGTTGGTGATGAGTTCCTGGGCGTTGAAGACCGGATCAATGTCCAGGTCGATTCGCTGCTCGGGCAGGGTCACTTTCCACTTTATAGGATAAAAACCGCCGCTCTTTGGGCTCTTCCAGCGCTCGAGAACCTCGATGCGGAATGCCGTCAACGCCAGTTTCTTTGTCGTGCCATTGGCGTAAACCAGGGTGCCGCTGGAGTAGGGATCCGCTGAACCGTCTTGGCGCCGCATGAGATAGAGCATGATCTCGGTATCGTTATCGAGCTGTATGCTGAACCAATCCCAACCGACTTGGTCTTCGCCCAGTTGATTGCTGCCGAACTCGTGGTCCATCCAGCTTAGGCCTGTGACCTTCTCCCGTTTTCCCCCCATCGTCAATTCGCCTTCGGTCTTCATTCTCGTGATCGAGTAGTAATAAGAAGCTCTTCCTTCGCCCTCCCCTTTCCGGCTCAGGCCGTTCTCACCGTGCAAGATCGGCGCCTTGAGCGGCGCGAGGCGAAGTTTCAGACTCGCACTTCGATCCGCAATTTCGATCCTGTGAAGTTTTTCATCTCCCTCGACTTTCCAATCCTCGTTCCAAACGAGGTAGCGGTCGGTTGCCGCCCCGGCTCTATTGCTATAGCCTCGATTAATCCGTTCTCGGAATAGAAACTTCTTCCTTTCGATGTCCGATAAAGCAAAATGGGCCATGTAAAGATCGGTGAACAAAACGGGACGATCCTTCGATTCTCTCTTTTGCCGGTCGCGCAGGCCAAAACGAAAAAAAGTAACCTGATAACCATACAGCCGCCCGCTTTCGGTTTTCAGGTGACCGGTGTAGTACCACCACTCGGTTTTGAAATCCGGATGGGAAAAGTGATCTTCGGGGAATGAGATTTTTCGTCCCGGCAAAGCGAGCTGATAAGTGAAGCCGGAAGTGAATAGGAAACAACCGATCAGCATCAATGGGACAAGGCGGCGGCTGAAAAATCTTATCTCACCCTCACCCCGCCCTCTTTCATCAGGAGCAAAGGCAAAAGAGAGCATGGAACACAAGAAAACCCATCGGCGAACGAATCTCGGTTTATCCACGGTGACCATGATTTGCAGAGTGAATTTGACTAGTGCTATACGGAACTTATGGAAAAACAATACACTCGCCATACGCTGCTCACAACCCCGGCGGAATTGCAAAAAAAAATTGACTCCCCAAATCTCTCTCTCGTCGACACCCGGCCTGCGGAGCAGTTCGCCCAGGGCCATATACCAGGCGCCGTCCACTTTGACTTGTTTGGACTGAGTTTGATCGATACCACGGAAGCGCCGCTGAAGGCCTTCATGTCGATGATTCATCATGTGATGGAACTTAGGGGCGTCAGCGATGCAAAAGAAGTGGTTTTTTACGAAGAGAACTCCGGCATGCGCGCCGCACGGGGTTTGTGGTTTTTAGAATACTACGGCCACCCAAACGTCAAGATGCTCGACGGCGGCATCAAAGCATGGAGAGCGGCTGGCTACCCCGTCACGACGGAGACTGTAGTCCCTAAGGCCGCGTCTTTAAAGATCGAAGAGCGACGCGACGTGCTCGCCACCGTCGATGACGTTCTCAACTCACTCGCGAAGAAGAACTGCGCCATTCTCGACACACGTAGCAAGGGAGAGTATTTCGGCACCGTGGTGCGCGCGGCGCGGGGCGGCGCGATCCCCGGCGCCGTTCACATCGAGTGGACGGACAATCTCGATACCGACGGCAAATTCAAGTCTGATGGGGATCTCCGAGCGATGTACGCAAAAACCGGAATCACGCCTGACAAGGAGGTCCTGTCCTACTGCCAGGGCGGCTATCGTGCCGCGCACAGTTATGTCGCTCTTCGCTTGATCGGATTTCCCAAAGTCAAAAACTACATCGGCTCCTGGAAGGAGTGGGGCGATCGCGCCGATCTCCCCATTGAAAATCCGCAGGAAAAGCCATGACAATCAAGGATCAAGTGGCTATCGTCACCGGCGCCGGCAGCGGTCTCGGGCGGGCGATGGCGCTAGGGCTCGGGCGCGAGGGAGCCGCGCTCTTGCTCGCCGACGTTCGCGAAGAAGGGGCAAAACGAGTCCAGCGGGAAATCCTCAATCTCGGCGTCGCGGCGGAAGTTTTCATAGGCGATCTCAGCCAGGAGTATGTCGCCCGGGGGATGGTCGACTTCTGCGTCCAGCGCTTTGGCCGCATCGACATCCTGATCAACAACGCGGGTCTCCGCATGGAAGTTCACGAGGACGGGGTCTATGAGGAGTGGCGCTGCCTCAAGAAAAGCCCGACTCATGAGGTTGCGGTCGCCGACTGGGATCTTGTCATAGCGGTGAACCTGCGCGCGGTCTATCTCTGCACTCACTTCGCCTTGCCGCAGATGATGCGGCAGAGGCGCGGCACGATTATCGCCATTTCATCCAACGCCGGTAGTCAGGGAGTGGCGGGAAAATGCGCCTATGTGGCATCCAAGCATGGCGTGGAAGGGCTGATGAAAACGGTGGCCGCCGAGATGAAGGAATTCGGCATCGGCGCCAATGCCATTCATCCCGGCGGTCGGGTGAACGTCGACGGACGCGGCGGGCAGTCCGCCGAGGTGGTCAACCCCCTGATCCTTTACCTGGCGAGCCGGGACGGACCGGAACTCACGGGCAAGGTTTTCAAAGCAAGAGACTGGAACGAAGGAAAACGGGATTTTTAACCAAGGAGCCACCTATATGCGCACTCTGGACCTGCTCGCCAGCGACCCTTCCCATCTGCCTTTTCTCTATGTCTTCAAAGAATCCCGCGTGATGGAAAAATACGGTTACGAAATCGATCTCCATATCGTCGGCGGAGCGAAGGCGCCAACCATGGCCCACCGTGCCAGGCTCGCTTTATCCGGGGAAATCGACTTTCTCAGCGGGCTGCATCATGAGACCTATCGCGCCCGGGCTAAGGGAGAAAAACGCCTCACCTACCTGGCCCAGGCCCAGAATAACTGGGACGACCGCCTCGTCGCCCTGCCAATGATCAACGGCGTCCACGACCTGAAAGGCCAAAAAATCATCTGCCACGCCAAAGCCCCCTGTGTGGCTGGCAACCTGCGGGCTGTGTTAGAAAGCTGCGGTCTCGAACCGCAAGAGATTTTAATAGACACTCTGGAAGATTCTTCTGGGAAGTTTCTCCAGTTTGTCGGTCATTTGACATCCGGCCGAGCCGCTGCGGCCCTCGTGGACATGCCTTTCGACCTCTACGGCGTCAAGCAGGGATTGAAAATCATCGATTTGCCCGATCGTCCGGTGATTCATAATACTACCCTGCTCGCCACCACGGATTATATCCAACAGAACGAAAAGACCGTATACGCCTTTATCAAGGGATTTATAGAGGCGCTGCATTTCTTTAAGACTCAGCCGGCAAAAGTAGTGTCCATACTGAAAAAGAATCTCGCCAAACGCTACGGCCTGGAAGACGACGAGTACTATGTCCATTTGCAGCGCGAGTGGGCGCGGCTGCTTTCTAAGAAGCCCTATCCCCTGGCCAGTGCGATTCAAAACGTCTACGACCTCGACGTCGGCAAAGACCCCGCCATGCGCCATATCGGACCGATGGAGCCCTGGGATCTCCATTACCTGCGCGCCATCGATGACAGCGGCTTTATCGATCAGCTCTATGCTTCGTGAAACGCGATCCACAGCGTAGCGGCTCAATCCGCGAGGTGCTGCGCAGAAACGAATTCGGGGATTTTTTTAGTGAGTTTTCCTCAAAGAATTATTTACTTGATTTCGTAGGACGCCAGGGGGCTCGATATATTCCAAAGATATAGGGTGTGCATGTCGTTGGCTGCGTCTCGGTAATTTTCCATGATCTTCGGCTGCCAATCGCCCATGTCAAAGGTATAAGACACCACCCTCGCTCCGGGGCGCAGTTCGCCCATCAGTTTGGGGCGCAACGCCAGATTGCCGTCCTGGGTTAGATACAGCGTCACCACCGTGGCCAGTGACAAATCCGCCGTCATGAAATCTTGCTGGCGAATCTCCACCAGATTTTCTACGCCTTCTTTGCGAACGTTTTCGCGCGCCAGTTTTACCAGTCCGGGATCGATTTCAATGCCCACCGCTCGTGCCCCATACTTTTTCGCCACGGCGATGACAATCCTACCGTCACCCGAGCCCAAATCGTAAACGAGATCGTCTTTTTTTACTCCCGCCAGCGCCAGCATTCTGTCGACAACCTCCTGGGGGGTAGGATCAAATGGGGCCCATAGCCCAGGCCCGCGGTGCGAAGGCGCTGCACCGGGAGTTGCCGCCAGCGGTTGCTCGACCCGCCCCGCGCCCTGCAAGGTCTCAACCGTAACCGTGGTGCCATAAAACCTCGGCACGTCGATGATGAAAATTCCCCGACGCCTGGGAAAATGGTGCGGGCGATGAATGTGCACTGGGGCATGCGGCGCAACCCGCGGGGTTATCAGGCGGGGCGATGGCGCCAGAAACGGCGGCGGCGCAATATGTTGAACGACCACTCCGCCACGATTTTGCCCTTGGGTGAAATGGGAGGATGAAGCACCGGTGGCGGGGGAATGAAAACTCCTAAATTGCGGTTGAGCAAATCGTTGGTGGGCACTAGAACTCCACCCATTGGCACCTCCTGGCGCAGGGCCGCGCAAGCCTTGACCCCAAGATAAACCGGAGGCGAAGGTCAAAACACTGGCGACGAGTATAGCCGACTGGAGCTTCATTGTCGTACTCTCACAGCTTCATCATAGGAATTATAAAAGCTGAAAGTCAAGCCATGTCGTTCACGGCCAAACCGCGCACGATAGGCGCCCGCCAGGCGACCAAGATCGCCATGAGGATGACCGTTATTCCCATGCCGCTAACGGTCAACGGTGCGCCGACCCAGTGGGCGCTCACGCCGGCCATCAATGCACCGGCAGGCATCAAACCCCGATCCAGAGCGTAAATGCTCATGACCCGGCCCCGCAGATAATCCGGAACAAGCAACTGCAACATGGTATGGGTCGTCGCCATATAGAATATTTGACAGCTACCGACCCCGACCAAAGCCAACAGCGCCAAGGGAAACGATCTCGTCCAGCAAAACAAGTTCATCGTCACACCGAGCAGGATCAGGCTAACAAGCATCAGTACACCCTGATGCCTTACCCGGTTCGCAAGCGTCGCCAGCAACAATCCGGCAACAGAGGCCCCCAAACCGGGGGCAGCCAACAGCAGGCCTAACCCTTCCGGGCCCACCCCAAGCACATCTTTTTGAAACACCGGCATCAACGCCTGAAACGGCATGGCGAAGATCCGCGGCACCAGAGCCGTGGTCATTAGGGCAAAAATCATCGGATTGGACCACACATAAACCAACCCCTCTTTAAGATTCGCTATCACCGACGTTTGCCGTGCTTCCAGCGGCATCGCGGGCACCACCAGCCAATAGACTGTGAGCAGCACGCCGACATAGGCCGCGCCCTGAACGAAAAAATTCCCCGCCACGCCAAACGCCACGATCAGCAACCCGCCCAGCGAAGGGCCGATGACCTTGGTCATATTGAAAGCAGCTGAGTTGAGCGCGATGGCGTTCATTAGATCTTGTTTCGGCACCAAGGTAGGAAGGAGACTCTGCCGCACGGGATCGACAAAAGCCCAAGCGACACCACTGATTATGGTAAAAACAAACAGGTGCCAAATCTCTACGAATTGCGCCATGATCAGCAAGCCCATGCCGACGGTCGTCACCAACAAGACACACTCGGCAACCAGTATGAGACCGCGTCGGTCCAGTCGATCGGCCGCCACTCCCGCAATGGGGCTGGCCACGAGGAACGGCAAGGCGCGCAAGGCATTGAGCACCCCCAGTAAAACCGATGAGCCGGTTAAATCATACACTAGCCAACCCAAGGTCACCTGTTGCACCCATTGACCCGCGCTCATAAACACGGTGCCAAACCACAGATATCTGTAGTTGACATGTCTGAGCGAGGAAAAGGTCCCAGGAATGAAGCGGTTGGAATGAGGTCGGGGTGTTGGCTCCGGGGTTGCGGGGTCGTCCAATGAAGTAATTCCTCTGCGCCTTGAGTAATTTCATGGCGCTAGCAGAAGCCGTAATCAAATACCCGAAAATACGCCAGACGATAAGTTGGAGAAAGGGGTGTCAACTAGTTCGCTCTGCCGACGAACATAGCATCATCGCGCCGCACAAATCCAGGTGGGTTACCGTGCTTCGATCGCACCTCCAGCCAATCCCCCACAGAGCCGACGACGGAGACTTTCGTGCCCTTTGCAATTTGCGCCACCACCCTTGACGACCCCTGAGGATCCGCATAGACCGCAGTCGGGCGGATCGTCTCGTAGAGGCCTGGCTCCGCGGCTCGCCGAACAGGCGGCGCCGGGGGTGGAGCGGCGTCCACAGATCGCTGCGGGGGCCGGGGAAAAGACGGGGCGCGAACGGTGCTCAGTCTGTCGACTTCGCGGTTGGCCGCGATGAGTCGTTCCCGTGTGACGGTGATTTCTTTTCTGCTTACTTCAAGTGCCGTTCTCATCTCCGCAAGCGCCTTGGCGTTGTTGGAGAGGTCGGTTCGTGATTCGCGGAGTTGCATTTCTAAAGACTGGATTTGCAGGTTTTTTTGATGAAGCTCGTTGATCTTTTCCTGCAAAACCTGCTGCGACTCGCCACGCTCGGTCCGCTCACCTATAAGAAAAACCCCCAAAGCAAAAACGACGATGCCGACGATAAGAATAGCTTTGGAAAACGGACGGGTTTTTGTTGCTTCTGAGGAACTCTTAGTTTCCACCGACTCCTGCTTAGGCCACTGAGGCGCCTGTGCTGAGCCCAACTCTACCCTGCAATAGGGACATTGAACGACGTCCTGCGGGATGCCATTGGCGCAGTGGGGACAGAGACGGGTTCGCGCGTCAACGTCAGTCACCAGCGCCCTTCCGTCTTTGGCGCAAAAGCCGACGCTATCCGCGTATTGGGCGTTGCATTCCCGACATCGTTTCACTTGGAATATTGTGAATCGAATGTCTCACGCCGTCAAGAGTAAAATTCCCCAAACCTCCAGGCTTAGCTCCGCCGGCGTCGACCCCGAAGAACCCGCCGTTCAAGACCGCGAGTTACTGGGATTAATCCGGGCCAAGAATGCAGATCTTGCCCTGCAAACTGCCGTAGGTTATAGAACGTTGGGAGGAAAACAATCAAATGGCTTTGATCATCAGCGAATCGCAAACCCGAAAACTTATCGACATGCCGGCAACCCTTAAGCTGCTGGACCAAATGTTCAACCACCGCGCCGCAGGAAAGATCACCAGCGTGCCGCGCCGTCGGCTCAAAGGGAGCGAAAAACAACTCAACATGATGGCCGCTTGGCACCAAGACTGGGACTTGATTTGCCTTCGCTCTTACGCCGGCGCCTCCAACACCGTCACGCTCTATAACGGCCGCACCGGCCAAATACAGGCGATTATCGATATGGGATATCTCAGCAGCCTGCGCACCGGGGCCGCCACCGGAGTGGCGGCCAAATATCTCGCGCCGGCGAACGCCAAAACCCTCGGGCTCATCGGCCCCGGATGGCAAGCGACTTTTCAAGCGGAGGCGGTCGCCCAAGCCTGTCCCATCGAGCGGATCGTGGTCTATGGGCGCAATGCGAAACAGCGAAAGGATTTTGTGAGACTCATGAGTAAAAAGGTCCGCGCGGATTGGTCGGAGGTCTCTGCCGTGGAAGACGCCGAAGCGGAAGCGGACATCCTGGTGGTTTCGACGGACTCCACCACACCCCTGACCGACGGGATAAGACTCAAAGAAACAGTGTTAGTCGCCTCCATCGGAGCCAACCAAGCCGCCAAACATGAAATATCGAATAATTTAATTCGGCGCATGGATCTCATCGTCACCGATGATCTGGCCACTGCGAAGGGCGACAGCGGCGATCTCATCGCCGCCTGCGAGTTTGGCATTACCCGCTGGGATGGGATCGTTCCGTTGGAAAAAATGGTCGTAGCCGGTGTGCCCCCGCCCCGCCCCAATCGAATCCTTTTCCAATCCAACGGCATAGCCGACGAGGATCTCGTCGTTGCTCGCTATGTCCTGGCTCAAGCGAAAAGAAAAAAACTCAAAATGCGCCGGATCACGGAAATCTAGCGCATAGTCGCCATTGCAGGAGACATAACCTACGGCTTTGCAAACCGTAAAACGAATCGGTCGCTGCGATTGCGAATCTTGGTCACGCTGAAATCCCGCGTGTCGTCGCTACGAACAAGCATCGTTCCTTCCCGGTCCAAGCGGAAACCCACACTGGTCACCTCCTTGACCACGAGATTTTTTTCGATGCGATGCAATGTTTTGGCATCCCGTTCTCCTGTGCCGTCCGCCGCCGAGTGGTCGACAACACCGTAGGTTCCGCCCCGTTTCAAAGAGGCAAATATCCGCTGGTTCATGGGAATTCGGGCAGCCGTCGCCACCTCATGATAATCGAGATGAATGAACACAAAGTCCAGTGAACCATCCTGCGGCAGGGCGACTTTGTCGAGAGGCCCATCAATTATGCGGACATTGGCCATGCTGGGATGTTTGGCTCGCTCGTGCAGCTCTGGCCGCGCCGTTGGATTGGCGGCGTAAACAATCCCCTCTTTTCCAACTAATTGGGAGAGAATCGCGGCATAGTAGCCACGACTGGAATAAAGGTCCGCCACCTTCTGCCCTTTTCGCACTCCGTAGAACGCCATCACTTCATGGGGTTTCCGCACCGCGTCCAGGCCCCTCTCCGCTTCCGGCCGGGCCATATTGGTAAGAATAGAGGCATAGTCGGGTCTCGTTGCCACGGTCGCGCAAGCGCTCATCAACGTCAAAAGGAACAACGGCAATAGATTCCATTGATTCTTCATTAGCTGCTCCTTGGCCTTTCAGTTCGTCGGGTACCGGTAACACTCAACTTTTACTTAGCGATCCTTCACCACGAAGGACGCGCAATGCGGATAATAGAGAGATCATCGTTTTTTTTAAAGTAATTGTTTTCTTCCTTCGCGTTCGGAACCTGTCCTGAGTTCCATCGAAGAGCGTGCTTCGTGGTGAAATCCATTTTTTTGCTTGCGGCTTAGCTCCGCTAAGTCCATCGCGGTGCAAACTCCTTTGCTGGAACCCGTAACCCCGATTCAGCAGTTTCGTTCTTCCTACCGCACCGCCTTCGCTGGTTCACTGTCCCGCATCGTTTTCTCCACTTCGTAGCGCAGCAAGTCCCATATTTTTTCCACTGAGCGGGCAAAATCAGGCTGGGTCATGCTTCTGATCGTTCTGGGACGCGCAACCTCAACCGGAAAAATGCACTTGACGACCCCCGGCGCGGCGCTCATGACTGCGATGCGATCGCACAGCATCACCGCCTCTTCGATATTGTGAGTAACCAAGATGACGGTTTTTTTGTCGTGTTGCCAAATCCTCAACAGCTCCTCGCGCAGCAGAAGTCGAGTCTGCGCGTCGAGGTTGGCGAAGGGTTCATCCATTAAAATTACCTCGGGATCATTGGCGAGAGCACGGGCAATGGCCACCTTCTGCTTCATACCCCCCGACAGTTCATGCGGCTGGGCCGAACTGAAGTCCAGCAGGCGAACGACTTCCAGAAAATACCGCGCCATCCGCTTGTAGAGCGACGCCGGTTGCTCGCGGAACTCCGGCCCAAGGGGAACGTTATCCTCCACGGTGCGCCACGGCATGAGGGCGGCATCCTGAAAAACCATGGACACCAAAGATTGAGTTCGCTTATCGCCAACAAACTCGACGGAGCCCGCGGTGGCCTTTAGCAGTCCTGCAACGATATGCAAGAGAGTGGTTTTGCCACATCCCGTGGGGCCCACGATGCCAAAAAACTCGCGGTCCCGGACTGCGAAATTGACCCCGCCCAACGCACGGAAGTTTCGCCGACCGGTTGCGAATTCCTTGGTCAACCCGTGAACGATGACTTTCATCCTGCCCTGCTCGAAACCCGCAACCCGAAACTCGTAACTGTTTTTTAAGGCATCTCTCGCAACAGCCGGCCATATCCCTCTACCGGTTCGTTGAGATGCAAGATCTTCTTGGTGGCCCACACTTGGGCGGGAATGCTGGAAAGGACCGTGGTCTTGAGATCCCTCTCCAGCATTTCAATTACCGGCAGATTGTGCCACCCCGCACCCAGCATATAGATACCGTCCACCGGTCCATGTTCGATAAAGACCTTTTTTGCGAAGTTGTAAATAGCCTCCGGAGCCAGCTTGCCGGCGTCTTTGAACGGCACTTCGATTCCCTTCATCGCTTTGACCTCAAAACCGTCATCCTGCAAAAATTTTGCGAAGCGCTGGTTCATATCGTCTTGAAAATAAGTTACGCCGACCAGCTTTTTCATGCCGAGGGCGCGGAACGCATCGACCTGGGCGATGGTCGCCACCGTGACGGGGATTTTATATTTCTTAGTGAGGGAATCCGCGATCGCCCGGTCGGCACCATGGCCGCGCACCATGGTCGGCGGAGCGCCCATGATCATCACAACATCGACGCCCAACTCAGCGAGCCGCGCGACTTTCTTCTCGGCGACGGTCAACGCCTCTTGAAGCTCTTTCTCATTGCCGGCGCGAATCCCGGCATGGGCCGGAATAAAACCGACCCCCTCGGGCATAAGCTTGATAAAACTTTCCATTGACCCCGGCCGATAGGTCGGCTTCACCAGACCGACGATTCCCCGCGCGCCGTAATACATGAATGCTCCTCTTCTCTGCCTTATAAATCGCTTTTCGACCCCGACCAAAATTGGCCACGTAGAAAAAAATCTAGATTCCAGAGTCTCGGGTTAACTCCAAACCCTAGACCCCAGAGTAGAAACCGCGCTTTTCGTCTAGAGTTGACGTCGGCAAAATACTGAAGACCGAGACACAAGCCACTAGACAATTTTTTACGCTGCCGCTTGCAGCATTGCGCCGTTGGCGTTGCCGAGCACGCTGCCGGGAAGTGCTCCTGTATGCTCACCTTGATCAACCAGCACTGCGCCGTTGACGAGGGTCATCTCAATGCCTGTGGCATTCTGGATCAGTCTCTTTTCCCCTGCCGGTAGATCGCTCACCATTTCCGGGTCACACTCGCGAACCGTAGTCGGATCAAAAAGCACGAGGTCCGCCGCCATTTTAGGGCGTATTAAACCGCGATCAGTCAAACCGAATATAGACGCGACCATAAAAGTCAACTTCCGCACCCCTTCCTCCAAGCTCATGACGTTGCGCTCGCGTATCCAATAACCCAAAAGTCGCGTGGCATAGCCATATCCCGCATCATAGATCAAATGGGCGCCAGCGTCGGATTGCCCGACAAGGGTAAAGGGGCTTCTGATGATTTCCGCCACCGCCTCTTCGTCGCCGTTGGTGCTAGAGGTCTGAAATTCCGTATCCAACTTCTCTTCCAGCGACAGATCGAGAAACGCGTCAATGACATCCTGGCCGCGCAAACGCGCGATTTCCGCCACACTCTTTTTTTCTAGATGGCGGTTCGCCGGAGTCGCGGCCTTGATCATATAGACCAGGTCCCAACGCCGGGAAAAGCGTGACGGCTTGGTTTCCTCCACCGCTTCATAACGCATTTTTCGCCTCGCCTCAGGATCACGTAGCGCTCTCATGCGTTCCTCTAACGGCAGAAAGAGAATTTGTTTCCAGGTTGGCAGATCGTCGAATACCTGGGCATTTTTCATCGTCAGCCGGTTATTAAAAAGGCGCGCATTACAGAGCGGGTAGGATTGAGCGCCTCGCGCCAAGGAGGCGGCGGCCAAATCCAATTGCTCGCGCCACATGTTCGGTTTGTCCCAGCGATGGGCGATACTCTGCCAAACCACTGGCCGCCCGGACCGCACCGCGATTTCCTCAAATAAATGTACCGACTCCACATTGGGGACCGAAACGCCCAACGAACCGCGCGATATTTGCACCGCGCCCTTGTTGATCTCACCCAGGGCGCAGGCCAGTTCGATGATTTCTTCGTCGGTCGCCAGACGGCTCGCAATGGGCCGGCCGTCGGCAAACATATGGACAGGGTTCTGGTTGGTGGAAAAACCGATCGCTCCCGCCCTGACGCCGGCTTTGAGAATTCCTTTCATTTGCTCAATCTCAGTAGGGGTGGCGGCCCGCTCTGTGGCCGCATCTCCCATGACGAAGTGCCGCAGCGCGCAGTGGCCCATGAGCGCGCCGACATTGACGCCGAGATTGCCACGCAAGCGATTCAAATACTCCGGAAAGGTGGTCCAACCCCACCCCACGCCGGCCTTCAGGGCGGGGAGCGAAATGGCTTCAACTCTTTCAAAGCTTCTGAGAACCGTGTCTTGGTCTTCTTCCCTGCACGGCGCAAGGGCGAGGGCGCAGTTTCCCGGAATCACCGTCGTCACGCCGTGAAAGCATGAAGAGGTCGCAATGGGATCCCAGAGCAGCTGGGCATCGAGATGGGTGTGAAAATCAATAAAACCGGGTGCCACGGCCAACCCATCGGCCTTGATCACGCGTTTCGCCTCCCCGCTTATCCTCCCGGTCTCAGCGATGCAGCCGTCCTTGACCGCCACGTCACCGAGATAGGACGGCAAACCGCTGCCATCGTAAATTCGACCACCCTTTATAAGCAGATCGTAGGCCATTGTTTGTTCCTCCCCGAGAGTTTAGGCGATCTTAATAGAGCAGCCGCCAGAGTGTCAACTGAACCATTTCCGCTTGCGACGCAAAGAGTCCGATAGCTATCGACTCGAAGCTGCATGCCAGAATAGGGACATTACGGAGACGCCAGGGTTTTCCAAAGGCAGCTTGCCAAATGCCAAACGGTGATTACCGACATCACTGCACAACCGAGTTGATAAATCCGCTCTGGTCGAGCTCTCTGATGAGTCGCCCGTCGGCAAAGTCCTCGGGCTTGGTTCCTTTGGCCTTGGGATTTGTTCGCTCCAGGGATTGCAGGATCGTAGCAATCCCCCTATGCGAGGGATAGGGCGGCAAGTTAAAGTTTCGTTTCACCACCGCTTCATAGCTTTCCTCGAGAATTTCTTTATCCTCGGAGCGAAAATATTTGCTCATCGCTTTGAAGGCGAAGCCTTTGTCCTTCTGGGCTAAGGCGATGGCCTCCATGTAGGCTTTGAGAAACCGTCGCACCACGTCTTCATGGCTCTTGAGAAACCTCTTTGTGGTCACGATACCGTTGACATGGAACTCGGCGTCCATCTTAGACATATCCAAGATCTCTCTTAATTTGAGCTTGCGCGCCTGCAGCGTCGCGGGAGGGCTCAAGGCCGCCGCCTGAATCTTTCCCGTCGCCAGCGCGGTCACGGATTCCGCCTGCCCGCCGGTTTGAATCATGGTGATTTCTCTCTCCGGATCGATGCCGAATCTTTGCAGCGCGAATTTGGAGGCAAATTCAGACAGCGTGCCGAATCGAGTCGTGCCAAAGACCTTGCCCTTGAGATCCTCCATCCGTTCCAGGCCAGGCCTGCTGAAAATCCAGAAGAGAAATCGACTGGCGTGGGTTGAAAGGATCACGGTATCCGCGCCGGAGAGGTTCGCTTGAATGGAGGCGGCGGTGGCCGATCCGGTGGGGGCGCGGATACTCAAATACGCAACTAGTTTATTTGCAAAAGTCGGTCACACGCGACCCGCAAGCTTGCGTCCCTGTTCCAGGACGCCAAAGGAACGGGGCGACGACGGCATCAAAAAACGGAACCCGCTCGTAACCAGGCGCTCGATATTTTTTCCATCCGGGTGGGGGTGGCCGCAGGGAACTTTGTGCTCCTTGCAGATCCTGAGAATGTTGTTAATAGCGTCGGCCACCACAGGGTGATCGTAATCCCGCGGATGGCCGAGCTCCTGACTCAAGTCCCCTTCACCGATCAACACCACACCGATACCGGGCACTTCCTTTAAGATTTTGGGTAGATTGTCGATGGCGTGGGTATCCTCGCATTGAATCACGACCAGGATCTCGCCCTGAGGCGCCAGGGGCCAGACATCGGCGCGGCTGTAGTACTCCTGCTGTGTGAGCCCCCAATAACGCGCGGCCCGCGCCGGCGCATCGCCGCGGATCCCCGGGGGATTGTAGAGCGGCGCCTCTTTAAGACGCGGGTAGCGGCAAGCCGAGACGGCATTCCAGGCCTCTTCCGCTGTGCTCACGTGGGGAAAAATGATTCCGAACACGCCGATATCGAGTACCTGTTTGGCGATCCACTGGTTCATCTCGCCGCCGTTGGGCGGGATGCGCACCATGGGCGTTACCTTGGGTGCCAGGCTTTTTTGTTCGACCACCTGGCGGCGGTCGAGCATGTACTGCAGCGCGTTGCGCAAGCCCGGAAAGTCCAGCGGGCCGTGCTCCATCTCGAAAGCGATACCGTCGAGCGACGAGGCCGCCAGGGCTACGGCGCTCTCGATGTCCACCGGAGTGAATGCGGTGAAGACGACCTTGCCTTCTTCGAGGCCTTTGATTATGCCGTTCAAGCGGGGTATGTCTGGCATGGAGCGATACTCCTTTCACTGTCCGCTAAAAACTCTGGCCATCTATAGCAGACATGATATGGAGTGACAATCACCAGAAAACTCATTGCCAGTTTCTAGTCCCTTGTTTCTGGTTCCTCGTCAACTAGAAACCTGAAACCGAAAACTAGAAACCCTAAAAATGCGGATGCTCTCTTCTGCCAGCCATAGAGAGAAGGAGGAACAACGATATGATAATCGATGCTCATGCCCACTTTACCACTGCTCCGCTGGAGCTGCAGGCTTACCGGGGACGGCAGATCACGGATCTCGGAAGGCCCGTACGGGCTAAACTGCAGTGGAGCGACGAGCAACTCGAGCGCGCCATGCAAAGCCAGTTCAAACGAATGAAGGACACGGGAATCGACCGGCTGCTTTTTTCTCCCCAGGCATCGGCCATGGGGCATCACTTTGGCACACCGCTGGTGAGTCGCTACTGGAGCGAGGCCTGCAACGATTTGATCGGCCGCGTGGCGAAGCTCTGGCCCGATAAGATCTCTGCGGTTTGCCAACTGCCGCAATCCCCGGGTGTCAATCCCAAAGAGTGGGTCGATGAGCTCGACCGCTGCGTCAAGGAAATGGGGTTTGTGGGCTGCAATGTCAACCCGGACCCGGCCGGCGGGCGCGAGCCCTTGACCCCATCCCTGGGCAGTGAATGGTGGTACCCCCTGTGGGAAAAACTGGTGGAGCTGAATATCCCGTGTACCATCCACGCCAGCGCTTCACTCAATCCGGCGATGCATCTCACCAACTCTTATTATATCGCGCATCATCACTCCGGTGCGGTGGAAATCCTCAAGTCCCGCGTCTTTAAGGATTTCCCCAATCTGAAAATAATTATTCCCCATGGCGGCGGCGCCATCCCCTATCAGTGGAACCGCCACCGCGGCATGCACGTCAGGGAAGGCTACGAGCCCTTCGAGGAAGCGGTGCGCCGGGTGTACTGGGATATGGCGATCTACGACAAAGAATCCATGGAGCTCTTAATCAAGCGCATTGGTGTCGACAACATACTTTTCGCCACCGAAATGTTCGGCGCGGTCAACGCCATCGATCCGAAAACCGGCCGCAACTTCGAGGACATCGTGCCTCTTTTCAAGTCCATCGAATGGCTGAGCAAAGAGGACCAACTCAAGATTACCGAAGGCAACGCGAAAAAAGTATTCTCGCGCATGGCCGCCCAAGCGAAGTCCTAGCGTACATTCGGTAAATCGGATTGTTGGTCTCCCCGGAGAATAATTGAAGGCTGTCATATTTAGTGATAGACGAAAACGATTATGGCCAAGTATCGTGTGACTGTTGATACGGGAGGGACTTTTTCCGATTTTGTTTTTTTCAATGAAGACTCCGGGGCGATCGCCATCACCAAGGTCCCCTCGACCCCCAGGGAACCCTTTCAAGCCGTTCTAAACGGATTTCAAGAGTTGCTCGATCAAGGAGTGCCGGCCCGCGACATTTCCTTTTTCTGTCACGGCACGACGGTTGGAACCAATGCCTTATTGGAAGAAAAAGGGGCGCTGACGGGCCTGTTGGTTACCCAAGGCTTCCGCGGCATCTACGAGGTCATGGAACAGACCCGGGGTTACGGCCCGGCGACTTACGATCTCTTTTTTGAGAAGCCCAAGCTGCTTGCGCCGCCCTATTACACCGAAGAGATTCCGGAGCGCGTCGATTATCGTGGCCAGGCGCTCAAGCCCATCGATCTCGAAGCATCGCTGGACGCGGTCAGGCGGCTCAAGCAGAAGGGCGTCCAATCGGTCGCCGTCTGTTTTTTATTTTCATTTTTAAATCCCGATCACGAGCTGAAGATCAAGGAAATTTTTAATCAAGAATTTCCCGAAGCCCGGCTGTCACTGTCTTACGAAGTCCTGCCCCAGATCCGTGAGTTTTATCGCATGAGCACCACCATCATCAACGCTTACATCGCGCCTGTGATGGCGAGCTATGTCACCCGGTTGGAAACCCAGCTCAAGGAGTTAGGGGTGCATACGCCCAAACTTTACATTATGCAATCCAACGGCGGCGTCTCGACATTCGAAGGTGCGGCAAAAAAACCCGTGGCCACCGTTCTTTCCGGTCCTGCCGGAGGCGTCATCGCCTCCATGGGCGCCTGCGAGCGGGTCGCCATCAAAAATATCATTACTTTTGACATGGGCGGCACCAGCTGTGACGTGGCGTTGATTCACCAGGGAAAACCGGTGATCACGACTCTGGGAAAGATCAATCAGCGTCCCATCAGCCTGCCGATGCTCGACATTCACACGGTGAGTGCCGGCGGCGGCACCATCGCGCGTATCGATGCCGTGGGCGCGCTGCAAGTAGGGCCCGACAGCGCCGGAGCCGATCCTGGGCCCGTCTGTTACGACCGCGGGGGAAAGGAAATAACGATCACGGATGCCAATCTCGTAACTGGAGTTCTCGATCCCAACCATTTTCTCGGCGGGCGCATGAAACTCCAAAAGCAAAAAGCCGAGCGCTTGTTGGAAGAAAAGATCGCCGTCCCTCTAGGGCTCAACCTACTGGAAGCCGCCGACGGCGTTCTCAAAATCATCAACGCCAAAATGGAGGAGGCGATCAAGGCCGTGTCATCGCAGCGAGGCTACGACATAAGGGATTTCACCTTGGTGGCCTTTGGCGGCGGCGGACCGATGCACGCCGGCCGCATGGCTCTTGACCTGGGGATTCCCGTAGTGCTCATCCCGCCCACCCCCGGCGTCCACTCCGCTTTGGGCTTACTCATGTCCGACGTCAAGCATGACTACGTGCGCTCTAAACTTGTGGGGCTGGGAGAACTCGATCTTGGCGAAGTGAACGGCATTTTTTCCCAACTCATCGCCCAAGCCAAGGCCGATCTGCAGCGGGAAGGTTTTCAAGAAGGTGAGATCAAAATCGATCCGTTCATGGATTTGCGCTACGCGGGGCAGGGTTACGAACTGACGGTGCCCTGCACCATGCCGCCGCTGCAAGCACCAGATTTGGCGCACCTGCGCCAGCTCTTCGATACGCAGCATGAACAGGCTTCGGGCCATAAAGCTGAAACCGAGCCTGTGGAGTTGGTGAGCCTTCGCTTGATTTCTTATGGTCTGGTGCCGCAAGCAAAACTTTTACCGGCCAAGCCCACGGGCATGAAGGTCGAGACGGCCCAGATCGGGGAGAGAAAGGTTTTTTTTGGAAAAGAGCAAGGCTTGCGAGACTGCAGGATCTACAACCGCGAAGGGCTGGAACCGGGCCATGAAATCTTCGGCCCCGCCGTTATTGAGCAATTAGACACCACCACGGTCGTACACCCCGAACAGCAGGCCACAGTGGATGAATATCGCAATCTGATTGTAAGAGAGAAAAATATGGTTTAGCGTCTCGCGTTTCGGGTTTGAACAACATAATCCGGGTCGTGACCGAGAGCGAAAACGCGAGACTCTAAACTCCAAACTCCAGACTAAATTATGACTGTCGACCCCATCACCCTGCAAGTCATCCAGGCGCGTCTGGCCGGCATCGTCCAGGAGATGCAACACTCGCTGTTCCGCACCGGCTACTCCACCATCATCAGAGAATCCCAGGACGCCAGTTGC